>JGI24022J15233_10002023_pt1 | contig 18293 bp, 12 predicted proteins | sample Ectturendosymbi2_FD_15233 | JGI IMG/M metagenome (IMG submission 15233) | reverse complement strand
AAAAAAAAAAAAAAAAAAATAGAGAGTTTGGATGTAAATTCTTGTTTGTTTAAAACAAGCCAGGATCCGATCATGGTTTTTGTAGCTAAGGATTTTTAATTTATGTCTTTGAAAAACCTGTCTGAAGTAAAGTACCGGAAATTCTTTCACTGTAGCCAAAACTATTTTCCTCGTTAAGTCTCCGTCAGAACATAGATCTATTACAAGATCATTTAAAACAGTGGTGGATAAATAAACACCGCAGTTGCTTTTCACGTTCTTCATTCTTCCTGGACAAGGAACGCATGAAGGTTGTAGAAACAGCATATTCATTCATGGAGCCTCATAATTCCTTGGTCATAACATCAGATTTGAAACACTACAAAGCCTTCACTTATCAAATCAGTCTTTGTTTTCTTTCTCACCTATTTTGATGAACCTTGGGCAATGACCGAAAGAGTTCTACCTAATGCAAATGTTGTAGAGTTCAGATTTTTACGGAAAATTCGGAGCGTACAGCAGCAATGTGACCAAAATGTCCCAAAATTTTTGCCCCAGATAGTCTTGCTAGCTCCACCCAGGGGAAAAAGTACGATAGGTCGACCGACCACCAGGTGTCTTGATTGCATCCCCGATGTGGCTTGCCTGTTCTTTGGAGTGGAGATTTCAAGCCTATTAGAGGTTTCAGAAAACCGAGAGGTGTTTCAAAACATGACAGCGCTGCTGACACATCGACTCTCCCAAGAGGTAATGCAGGTATGAGAACGAATTAACAGGGGCTCGAGGATCGTCAAGCGTTTTGAATCGATAGAGAAACCCCAGGCAATCTTACACAAAAACAAGACAATCTAACAAAATTTTCATTATTCACGGTTCTTCTTGGTGCGTTCCTGTGTTTATGCCGGGTTTTGCTTCTGTCTGTTAATTAGGTGACCCTATGTCTGTCCAATATGCAATTCGCGTGAAAAGTATGCACCCGATGTTTGGGCGTATACGCTGCCACTCCTAGAGTGAAAAGTTACCCACATCTTAGAACCATGTTATTGAGTTTGAAATTGCGCAGAGGGTTTTTCAGTTCGTTTTCTGTATTGTGCGATGCAGTGTCATACCGAAACGGTAGCTTAACATTTCCAGGAGACGCACACTCCAGGATAAATATGCATCTTACTTATGATGCACACTCAATGCAACTGCCAGAAATCCGGAAGCTCATGCTTTAATAAGACAAAATGCAAGTATTTTCATATCTCCTCTCATTTATACCGAAATCGCGGTTTCATTCGCAACCCATGTGCATGCACCCAATCACAAGAGGTGTAATTGATTGCATCTTGTGTCAGATGTGTAAGCATGTTTTATTTTCGTCTGATATTGCGCAGAGTATTTCAGAGAGGTAACGGAGCAAGTTACTGCTGTTGGCTCAAGTCGCAAATATTAGCTATTCGCCCAGCTCAAATATCAACAAAGTGTTCAGTAGCTTCACGTTTCAAATAGTGTTCGCAGTATCAAGAAAAAAAGCAACAACTTTAAAAAATAAAATTCAACTTCAACCATCCTTGCTCGCATGACACGAGAGCTTGGGCTACAACGCTGTACAACAGTCAAATTTGTATTGCCAGATTGCATGACTGGCAATTGGAGAGACAACAGTACAAAGCAACGGATAACCATACACGTAAGAGATGGACCTAGCGGTGCCAGGCACGGATGATTGCTCTAAGGTATTGGCTTGTGGCACATCTCCAACTTTGATGTGTTCCTGCATTTTGAGGCCCGATATATGCCACCTTGTTTATTGCACTCAATGTTTGATTTCGTGAAAAACCGTGTAGATCTTTAGCAGCACGTCTCAGAATAAAGTGAACAAAACCCTTAAAGCACGATGTGATGAACATCACTGTCTCAGCTTAGCCAAAATACTTTTTTCACAAAACTTCGAGAAGCTGACCTTTTCTCGACGAAAAGCGGGTTAAAAAGGCGTTACCAGCACCGTAAAACCGCAATCTGCTCATTTCAACGTGAAACGTTATCTCAGATGACATGTGTCTAAATAGTATAATGAAGGTGAGTCTATTTGTGTAACGAACGAATAGTTTGTCTCAAACAAATGCATTGCTTACGACACCATAACCAATGTACAGGCACAATCGGTGAAGCGTCCGGAAGGATGAAGTAACAAGTTATTTGAAGCGCACATTTTGTCCCTTGCATTATCTAAGCAAGTGATCACAAGCAGCTCAAGAATCACGTGGCGGTTTCTGAACTTTTTCTTGTTACAAAGGACACTACTGGTCCCCAGACCAGACTTGCTTACTCTGCACATTCTGACAGTTCTTCTGACGCCAACCGCCACTAACATAAAACGCGCCATTTGGTCTCACAGAGTTGCAAAGTTTGGGACAGTGGCAATCCATGCTACCTTTTTAAATCTTGCGGATAACCAGTTCATTCACGTTGGGAAGGAAAGACGGCGGAAAAAGATTTTTTTAAATTTTAGACTTCACATTGCTGCAACCCCCTAGCGGAAGTCATGCTTTCGCGGTTTCGATAATCTTAAACAATGCGGTTATCAAGTGTTTCGTCCTACTTGCATGTTCAACGTACGTCGGCAAAAAAATTCCTGCGGCGTTGTGTAAGTTTTGTTGAAACTTGCACACCAACAAACAAACAAATAAAGAACAGAATAGACATAAATATGTGAAACACTTTGACTATGACCACGCCACAATGTAAACGTCCTTGCACAAGTGTTTGTTTTATTACCAAATATGGTTTGGTCTTGAAGGAAGCAGTCGCTTTGATACCAACGGATTGACAACTGTGGTTTGGTTGATAAGTGTTTGGTGGTGAAGTGGTTCTCACCATATGCGTATCTTTTCCGAATGTTCTTAGTCACTTTCTCAGTAATGTGACAAAACTGATTAAATTTTTGTTTGTTATAATTTAGCAGGTACAGTTAATCAGTGGTAGTATTGATGATAATACCAATGTTCGTGCAAACAAACTGTATCACATTTAGCGAAATACAGGACAACATTCTACTTTTTGTCTCAGATATGTCTCAAGCTATTGACCATGCACAACAATAGAGAATCGCTTAAAAAACGACTCTTCAAACGTTCATCATGTGCAGTATTTCGTCCACATTTTCAGGACCTGGTGTTAAAATGAGACCGTGCAATTACGTCTCGCAACCCATATTCTAACCCTTTCACAATGAACAGTATGTAATCACCTGTTTCCTTTGTAGGTTATACGGTACATTAATGAATCGCCAGTAGGATATCTAAGATCTTGACATGAGAGTCATGCGCTCAAATCCAAGGACAAGATTTTGCAAGGCAAAATAAGGTTTACTACATTCCACAAAACAATGTGCTTATGGCGCTAATTGTACAAGACAAATGTGAAGCATCTCAATTTGCTGATAAACTGAGGATTGCAGCATAAAGTTGAAATTCAAGGACAAAGTCCTAAAAAATGTGTACAGGTGAACTGCACCTTATTTTTAACATTAAATCCTCGACAAAAACGTTCGAATTCGTACACTCTCGCATTTCCATGCCAAAAAGCTCTCGCTTAATTGGGCGTTCGCACGAGGTTAGTAGAATATCGGATGATTAACGTAACAGTGCCAAGCAATGAGCACACGCCAATTAAGTTGTTACAGGATGGATTCGATTCGTGGTTGAGTTATACCAAAAACTTGAAAACGGTGTTTGCAGACTGTCCAGGCTCGTCAATACTGGACAGGTGCAAATAAAACGTTCACGTTCAGTGCTGACATTGATATGCAAAGACTGCAGCATTTGCACCTTAGCGCAACACAAACATAGATGGGCGTCTCAGCCACTCGTGACACTGCCACGGGCGTACAAAGCGAATTTACTGAAACTTTGGTAAGCCTGTACTGCGTTTTGTGGTTGCGTAGAAAGGCAAAAGATTTTCAAAGCGAAAAGCGCGTATGCAACTTCCTGGATGAGGTGCTATGGGCCACTTTCAAACATTATTTGATGTGTTTTATTAATGTTGAAAATCGAATTTGAAGTCAGAATGTGCAGTTTGATTTACTTGTTTGAAGGATAAGCATCAAAAAATAAACATGCCGCTCAAATAGGCAAAAAATTAATGAAATGTTTCAAGAATATTTCATGAAAACTAGTCACATTGTTAAGGTCAAATTCCTTTACTTTTCCCAGTTACTTTACACATTTGTTTCATTTTACACCTAACTTCTAAACAGCGTTGCTTTTTGAAAGATTGCTGAACAGTACTAACCTGCATTTTTCCATAACCAGATGCAGTAATTGTACATTACGATCACTTTAACTTCTGCAAATATTTGCGTGCACGTCCAGACCAATTCGAATCAGAGGTCAATCACTCGCGGAACAAAAATAAAAACTCTCTATATATTGGCGTAAAACATGTATGAAATTTTAGAAGGTGAACCTTACGTCAGCTATTTGTTGGAAGCCTCAAACTTCAATTATCTTCGTAAAATATGCAATCAGACTCGCTTCTAATGGAGTGGCAAGACGTTTAATAGTATTGTATAAGCAGGTTCGTTCGGGCAAAAACGTACTTTTGCCAGATATTACCGAATTCGAGGAAATGGGCTTATTACATGAAAAGTCATTTCAGCAACTGCAGTGAGAACGTGGCACACAATTAACGTGGAACACGTTTCAAAGCTTGCCCTGGGTGTTGAAGCGTGGATTAATACCCCCAGACATCTACAAATACTCTTCTCCAGTTATACAGTGGCTTGTTTTCTCACAAAACAAGCTTGAGCGAAGTCTCTCATTTTTCATACCGCAAGGCAACCTTAAATGCCACAACATTGCAGGCCAAGGCTGAGAACAGCGAAACCAGATGTTAAACCCATAAACGGTGGCAAGTAAAGATGAACTTCTGTTGAAGCTAATCCGAAATTGCAATGGAAAAAATTTAAAATGGACCTCATATTTCAGCGTCAGCGTCACATGGCAAGTCAATGTTTATTATGGAATATACAGAATTAACCTATAGCGCAAATACCTGTAATGGTGCTTCAAGACTCTGCAAAGGGATTTCAAACCAAGTTCGTGTACACATTCAACAAGCAGCTCACATTGATGTGAGCCTTCCTTGATATTCTCCTGCAAACCAGGCATGTTTTATGGAACATTAGTTGAGGTCTTAGCTCCTCTTTTTGCTTCTATAAAATTAGTGCAAGCGGGAAGCAGGAGGTGCAATTTGCGTTTGGCAATGTAATTTGGCAACCAATCTGGTGCCCTTCTAAGACAACATCAGGCACTCTAAATCAGTTTTTAGGTCTGAACCAGTGAAAAATATATGATATCCATTTTAATTGGACATTTTCATAGTACAAAGATTTTCCAGATTGTCGTCTGATCGATATGTGCAAATAATTCTCTTTTCGTGAAGGGAGTAGTCATCAGATGATTAAGATTTTTTTTTTATGTAATAAATTATTGTGCCTAAACATAATCTAGCCTCAATGTTGTGCGTAGATGTAAAAATATAGATTCGTTTCGTCTTGGATAGAGCAGATGTCGCAATTTTTGAAACTGTAGACAGTTTTCAGTTTTTTTTTTCTATAACTAAACGTACAATTTCAATCTGATTGAAGATGGTGGTAAAACTGACTCATTGAATGCTTCAAACGTCAGGTCGCTGATGATTTGCAAATCGATAAGAATGAAGTCTGTTGAAACAAACCACTGTCAATGAGAACAAATAACAAGCAGTGACCATATTTAAGATATTATCGATTTAAATTTAGTGATAAAGGGATAATCCTTAATCACAAATGGAAAATCTGCATTTGGTGTTAATTGTTGACTGGTTGTCAAATCCACTCTTGATGGAACTACGTTTGGGACAAGTCGAGACTACAATTACCACTGTTATTTAGTGACACCTGCAAGCCTTTTAAAGATTTATTGCAAAAAACTCTGGGTTAAATCTTAAACCTTAATTGTACCCGATGTGCAGCATTTGCAACTTTTGCGAAGTTACATTGAGCGTCACGATTACATTTTCATTATTCCTTTTAAGGAATAAAATAATTGTTCTTGTGTTTGCAACAAAGCATTTTGTGTTCAATATCAAGATTTTCATAGGTTCTGCAACATCACAGAGAGTATTCGGATTACTATATTTGTCAACTCGGTAAACAGTCTTTGCGAACTACATCAAATCGATCAAGCAGTTACACAACGCCAACTAAATTTTCAGATTGTGTATAATAGCTTCAACTGTGGTTTCAACCCATGCCATGCAATGTGCTTCCACGTTGGTACAGCAAAACAATCTGCCAAGTAAAATAAGCTGCTCAGGATGAACATCACCTGATCTAACCTCGTTACGCCCCTGCTTGTTTGGCAAAGCGCATAAAATGAAACTATATGTGAATTTTTTCCCATTAGGTCTTCACATTCCGCAGATAAGTCATTGTATTTTCAAGAAGCCCGTGATTTCTACAAATCTAATTACGTGCAGTGCTAAGCTATCGTTAGATGCAGCTGAGCGTGGCAAATGCGTTTTGTAATATTGGGGTTACGATTGTGTTTACAGTTTAATTCCATCTTATGTTTCAATGAAGTCAGAATTTAACAAAGTCTCATCAAACAATTTAAGCAAAGTAAGTTTAAGTAGACACAAAGGTTTTACAGAATATGTTGAACATATCCAAAAGATATTCCGGATTATCAAAAATCCAAATACTCTAACGTTTACGGTTATTAACTACATACGTGAATTAATCGCTCAAAAATTAGATGACAATGGGATCCACTTCTTAAATGCGCGAAAGTTTTGTGGAGGGTCTATTGCGGAAGTCAGCGCTTCAGAGCAAAGTCGCTGCTTGGCTTCGGTTAAATGTGCTACGTTAGTGCACATCCGACGCGTGTAAATACAGTAAAACAAGCGCAACCGTAATGGCGACGGCGATGACTTCTTGCGCAAGTGCAATATTGGGCATTGAGAGGTTTACTAGCGCGTTTGCAAGAAAAGTTGATGAGGAGATTGTGTCAATGATCCAAAGTAGAAGCTTCGAACTTCACTATGAATACTTTTAAAACTTGTCAATTGAATCAATGCAGACTTTTTATTTGTTGGCTTAATCTGAACACAAATGTTCAGGAGAAAACGCCAGAAACAAGCACGTTTCATGGATGATGCTTTTAAAACAAGAAGAATTAAAAATATTTGAAAGCTGAAACTCAGTTGTTGTTTTCCCCAGCCTTGATAAAATTTCTGGCTTCGCGCCTGGTTGCAATGCTAGTATATTCCAAAAGATCTTGCAGTTTGTTTTTGATTTGATCTGTGTGGTGATTATTAGTAGCAGTGCATATTATTTATCGGAACTGGCCAATTTGAATTGATTGTCACAATTTTTGAGGAAAATTGTGTATATTTCAGCCCAAATCTCAGAATTAATGCGTTTTCATATTAAATGCAGTGCTAAGTGCTAGATATCTAGACATAGCACCATTGCATACTTGCAAACACTGCTAATTGGTAATCCATAAAGATGGGCGTAGCCAACGGGGGCACGGTCACCAAAATATACCAATTCCATGATGTGTTCCCATCTTACCAATTTTACAGAGGTCGTACTACGGTTGAGTGAACAAGTTGACGTCATCGAAACGAAAACGATAAGTTTTGTCCCCCTAGTGTTTCTCAGCGAATTCTGTCCTGGTTTGTACGGACTTCCAGAAAAATTTGCAATTTTGAAACACAGACATTTTTGCTGTTGAAGCAAACAATTTTAGCGATTGAAAATAGTGCTTTAACATTACTCACAAAGATGACGTTGTTTTGCAATTTCATTCCTATTTCAATTTTTTACAGGCAAAGCAGTTAAACACTTGGGTCAAGTACAATGCTAGCAAAGTTTGTCTCGGGATCTTTGTTCATGTTATTCTTCTTTACTGTGAAGGTAAGGGAATTTGTACCGTTGCCAAAAAGGAATCGCAATAATATCAAAAAACGCCTTGGTAATCCAAGCTAATTTATAAGCTGCTGGAGGGACTTCTCAAATTGGTCACTTCCTTTGAAAGTGGGAAAATTCTTCAATGTGTTTTGTTACTGCTTGCATGTTTTTTCCTCTTGATTGATGAGATTTTTCAGACTGGTTTGAATCTAAACAGTGTAGTGGCTTCAGTTCAAATAAAACATATTTGGAAACGTGACTAGTGTTTCTCTGAACATTTGGAAATCGGCAATAAAACTGCAAGAATCCTGTATGTAATGCAAGATACTTTCGTGGTCGTTAGGATTGAAATATAAAAACAACGGCATTGGCCTTGCTTTCAAACGTGCTACTGTTGCAACTTCAGTGCATTCGTTGGAATTAATGGCTGATAAGAGACATCATGTTCAACTACTGTATCCCCAACCACTGCCGTAGACCAGCTGAAGGTCGCGTCGTTCTGTGTGCAACAAAATTACAACCTTGCCTTATTTCGATAATTTCAGATTAAACATTTTTGATATGGCGGTCCTTAGGGCTATTTCATCACATCCGCGCTGTGTTTTGATAGTTTTGCATGTGTGCACTGCCACCTCAATACTAAACTGATTGTTAGTTTTCTGATAAGTTCCTCTGTAGTTTCATTGGCACCAAACTGATTCCTACTATTGTGGTTATATTGGACATAAGCCTGCCTGTGGCATTACAATTACAGAGTTGAAAGAAATGCAAAACTGTTGTTCACTTATCATAGCAGTTAGGAATCGAACGCTTTCTGTAGCTTGTGCTATCTTATTAGTTTGCTTATTCGGGAGGATTTATTCGGCTGTCTTTTTGAAGTTATTCAATTTGCTGTCTTCATTATGATAATTACTAAATATGTTTTCCAGTAAGACGTTCGGTTGGATATTGTTGCTGAATCACAGGTAAAAAAAAAACAGCATACAGAAGCTCCAAAGTTAACTAAAAGCGATTATCAGTTTTCAACGTAGTAAAATTGATCGGCGCATAAAATTATGTCCCGAAACTTTTCATTTCACCATCCACGAGTTCAGTGACCCAAAGAGGTTGAGTATCACCCGGGGTCGACCATAAAAGCACTGCCTTTCAACATTTGATTACAAAAATGCAAAATGAAAGATGATCATTATTAGTGCCTATTGAAAGCAAAGCATCTTGAAGATCAAAATTTAACACTCACAAACTGAATTGGGTCTTGCTTTTCATTCTGAAAGAAAAGCGATAGCATTTCTTTAATATAGGAAAATCACTTATTTGTTTACGACATTATTACTTCTGTGTCGTGTTGTTACTGTTTGTTCGCCACCTTGCCAATCATTTGCTTTTCCAAATTTTCTGCTTTCTTTACATATGTATCTATGGACCCATAATATTATGTCAAAATTTCTTCCCGTCGGCTTTCAGTCTGCGTCAAGTCGCACCACTAAGCTTTAAATCGTTTACTCATTCCAGGTGATCATGCAAAAAACAGAACAAAGTAACAAAGTGATGGTGATGTACCAACTTTACAAACGCAAAAATGTATGTAGCCTATGTTAATATTTCCTGCATATCCTCGTCTTTAACTAAAACAAAGAATACATACTGCATATGGTAGACATTAATAACAAATTTGATAATCATCTCTCAGTACCGCAGTGGCGTAGCGAGGCTAAGCGGCGCCATGTGCCGACAATAAAAGTGCCGCCCTTTCGACCTCTCAAACTTGCTTACAAAAATCTCAAATGAAAGATCTTGTTTCGTGCTCATTTGAAGATATAACACTTGATAAATCATTTTGAATATTACAATCAAACACTCACAAACCGGTATGGATCTTGTTTTTCATTGTCAATCACGGGTCTTGCTTTTTCTGCTTGTTGTCATCTTTCTAATTGTTAATTTTTCTATTTTTTTGCTTTCTTGAGATATGCATATACGAACCCGACATGTTTCGTCAAATTTTCTTCGCTGTTGGCTTTCAAATCTCCGGTAAACCCACAATCATGGCTTTTTAATAATTTACCCATCCCAGGGGATCGAATAAAAAATTAAGGGATGTGATGGCGGTATACCTACTTTGCAGATGTAAACACTTATTTAAGCAAGTGTTTGCAGATTTCAGTACTAAGAATGCATGGACTTAGTGCAAGTGTGCCTTCCAGGAAATTTGTCACAATCTTTTTAATCTATTTTTTCCACCAACGCAAAAGTGACAAATATCTTCATAATTGAGTGGCAAACGTTTGTTTGATGACCCAGCAAGGACATATTCATGGTAAATGCCACATTTATCGAAAGTAATAACACCGGTTAATGTATTGACGTATTTTGCATGTCGCTAGTACGACATGCGACGAAATTGCATGAGGAGAAGGTTGTTTGTTCTATTTTTTGGAACAATGGTCCAAACCGGCATCAGAATCAAAATCTTTACGAGAAACTGTTGCAATTTAAATGCTGTAGCCTGTGGAATTCATAGGATTCATAGGCAATACGTACAAATATAAGCATAGTCAATGTTAATAAGAACATGGCAATGAGTCATTGACAATTACAAACTTTACTCTTTGTGATGAGCTGAAAAGCGATTTGCATGCAGCCTACATTGCAAACATGGCATTTTCAACATTTTTCTGTCACATGAATTGCATTGTCACTGCTATACTCCTTACACAGTGTAATGTAATCCAGCCGCCTTTATGGTTGCGTTTTTCCACTGGAGCTAGAGAGAGACATTGTTGAAATTTCCAGCTAAAAGTAACCGTGTAGACACAAGTAGATCGTGCTTGGGCTGCATTCAGCTGTAATCTCCAAGCAGCAATTGTTATCAGTCTAACAAGTTCAGAGACAGGGGCCAGAAAATCTTTTGAATTTTTGATCTATAGTACTCAATAAATCTGCACGCAAATCCACATCTCTAATTGCCTGGTTATACTATTGACGCAAAACATTTCATTACGTCAATTTTTTCATTACGTGCAGACAATAACGTTTTTCCATTTTGGCTGTTTCTGCGAAAACATGATTGGAGCTGAAGTAAATCTGCTCGTTGCCCTTTCACTGGGCAGTTTGTCCACAATCCTCAGAGCGGCAAGAAAATAATCGCTGTTTTGCCACGTCTAAATAATTGTCTAACTGGAACGACAGGAGCGACCAAAGAAGAAATGACAATGAGCGTTTTCTCGCTGTTGTGAATTCACATTGGACCACTGTTCCGTATTTGGACACGTTTTTGCTAAACAAACGCTTACATTTTTAACCTACGTTTTCTTTTAAGCTATATGTCAGGACAGGCAAGACACAGGCACTAGAAAACTAAAGTATGTCGTTTATGGTTTGGTGGTGGTTACATGGGTTAAAAAATATTTGATGATTGTTTTGACTTGCGTCTGTGGTGGCCCATGCGTGCCACCCTAAAACGTTTTTTGGCATTTATTAGAAAAATTAAACAACATAAAAACGTTTCAAAAACCAAAATAATACCAATTTGGTTTCGAAAACACTTTCGTTTAGTAAAAGTGTCCTAAAAAAAACATTTTCGTTTTGAAAATTTTATTTTCGTTTCAGAAACACTTTCACTTTTGTTTGCAAATTAAAACCTTATCGTTTCAAACACAAAAACAATTTTGCTTTCGCTTCGAAAACGCTTTCATTTCGCAAATGGTTTCTCAATAAAAGCAATTTTATTAAAATGAAAGATTTTCATTTCGGAAACACTTTCACTACTATTTCGGAACACTTCGTAAAACAAATCGAAAAAATTCGTATCAGTTTGGTGGTCGTGGCCCATGCTATCAATATTTTGTTATCGTGATTTCTGCAAGATAGCAACCACTGATAAGAAATGCTTGTACCGTATCACATGCTTTCGTCTTCCTCGTCGTTTGAGAAGGTTGTTTGCTTTGAAAATTTGCAACATGTAAATACATTACTGGTTAATTGTCCACGTGAAGTTTCGGAGTCAACTGGGAATGGATCAAGCTAATCAGAAATTCTATCACCTTATTCTCTGCCAAACAGAAACCATTTGGCCCAAAATAAGATTATGACATAAATATAATCCATTATGTATTTTGAAGTTTTTTTCCATCTGGTTGTGGGCAACAATTTTGAAAGTAGTTTCATGAAAGTAGCCTTTGGTTATTCATGAAAAGCTGTCGCCTGTCATTTTACTTTGGCTTCCAAGTAACTTGTGACAAAGAGCTTCTCAAACCGATTAAAAAAAAGCATTTGAAAAATTTGTGGCTCAGGGCACCTGTACCAATTGTCCAGTGGAAGACGAAATGTTTGCATTAGTTGCAATTGTATGAACGTACAATTAAACAAAATGTTGAAACGTTATAGTCAACATTAAATAGGGAATATTGGTGCAATTAAATCTTTACGGTTTTGTTAGTGTAACGAAGAAATGCGAAATGTGGTTTTACTCGGAAAATTTGCTACTCAATGTAGACCACAAATAAAATGTGGTGCTGGCCCTTGTTTTCGACCTTTGATAAAATTTGCTGCTTGTTGATTATATGTTAAACCTGATTAAGGCCTGAAAATATGATTTGCTTGTGCTTATAAGGTTAGTTTTATCTGGACTACTGAAAACGTCCGCATTATTTTTCTTTCGCCCCAGTGGTAAAAGAATTATAAAAACAACACCTGGATTACATCACCCTGTACAAGCAGAAAAGCAAGAACGATATGATATATCTGGCAAACACCCTTTACAAATTTTCGCGATTGCAATGTTAGACTGTGTGAAAAATCTTTGTTTAGCTTATCACAAACGTTATCGTTTATATTTACGTTTATTCAGGGTAATTGTTCTAATGGATAATAGTTTCTTTTGCAGGCCTATTTGCTGACCATGATTTTAGCAAAGTATTTACATTGCAAAGGATTCTCGTAGAAATTTTGAATCTGATACCGGCTTGAACCATTGTTTCAAAAATGGAACATACTGTACATTTTCTCCTCAGATAATTTCCTTGCAGGCAGGCCCGTAACCAGGGGGGGCGCAGAGGAACGAATCCTCCCTACAAAGATGTGTTGGACATCGTTTAAAACTATCGGGCTTAGTTAAAAAATTTGTACCTATCTTAAAACTATTCACCCCTCTGGTGCCCCACGCTGGTTACGGGTCTGCAAGTTGCAGGCCGCACCAAAGACTTGTATAATACATCATTACTGTACATTCAATAGTGTTTCTACTTTCACTAATTATAGTAACAATTTATATGAAGAAGTTTTTGCTGAGTTAGCATTATTGAGCTAATGAAAAGGTGAAAATACATGATATTTGCAGTCGGCACAAAAATATTTTATCTAAAAAAGATTTTGTGGGGTACGTTTGCACTAACGTTAAACTGTCATACAATTCAAAACTGAGATGATACAAAGAAGTGTAAACGAGCTTTGACGATGTGGAGGTCATGTTTTAAAAATGGAAAAATACAGTCATTGATTGGGCGAACACAGTCAAAAAGGAAAGTGTTCCAACAGTTTAGATCTTTGGTATAAGACAAACAGGAATAGTAATAATGCTACAAAGATGGCGATTAAAGTAACCAAGGCAAAGGTCAAGACTAAGAAAGAAAAACGAAACCATGTTTTGAAAATGCAGCGTGAAACTATGTTACTAATTTGTTTCTGCTTTGGTATTCATCGTGTAAATTTTAGCTTTTCCTAAGCAGAACTACTTTAAAATGTTTAAAAATGTATTGAAAAAAGCACATTGTTTGTAATAAAAACATCCAGGAATGTGATCCTTCCAACGTAAGATAATGTCGTGTTGTACCCACTGTTGAGCAACTGCCCAGACCTGGTCCATCTCAATATATTTGTTACTACTGACAAAATTTTGACATGTATTTAATTTTATCGCAGCATTTCCTACTAGTCACACTGTTAACCTGATAATTGCTGTTAAATAATTTGAAATACCGTGCGCTTGACAATAGCTTTTAAATAAATTCTTGTTACAAAGCAAAAATGTACTGTATTTCGGACCGATGTTAAATTAACCGTATACTGACGAAAAAGCTGGTTGCACTACAAGACAACATTATATTTTCTAATTAAAATCCATATCAAACCATTCACCTCAACACTGCTACGTCACATTTTCGTCAATCTGGATACTCCTTTTCAACAAAGTTCACTAATAAATCAATGGGTATCAAGTCAAAGTCAATCTAGGTGCAAGCAAGTCCAAGTTCTTCTTAGAGAATGAGGGCTTAAATCTGGATTTCGACTTCACCTCCTAACACTGTTGAACACCCGCACCATCTAATTGCAACTCTCCGGGGAATATTGAGGCACCACTTTAATAACCCCTGGGGATTTTTGAAGGACGTATCATGTTGACTTAATTGCGACAGTGGCTTCGGATATAACCTGTCTCGGCTGAAACAGGAACCTGGTAAGGGAAAGACAAGTCGAACGGTTATGACACACTTTTGTCTTTGAAATGCAACTCATGGCGATACAATACCTTGTTTGTTCATCCAGGTCCATGAAAATTTCTGAATTTTGTGCAAGAGGACATAATTGTCACTAGGAACAAGTTAAAACATTGTGTTGTGGTACAAAATTGCCTTTCCTTACTGTATTCAATCTGACTTTTTGCTTGAGCTTTGCGTTTCCTGAGATTTGACCACAGCATTTTGCTTGGGTCTGCACAGACTTGCTAACTGTGAAACCAGGGTTTGACTGTGAAACCAGAACACGGCCGGAGCCGGACGTCACAAATCCGAACCCGGTCCGACATTTATTTTTGAAGTCTGGTTTACGTCAGGGATCAAAATTAACCGGGCGAGTCGTGATATGCGCAAATTCGGGGAAGTGGTGGTGCAGCAAAATAAACATGACAAATTCTTAGCAATCAATCATGTTTATGAAGAGTTAATCAACTCGATTGCTTGAACAGGAACTGGCAAAAAAAGTGCCCGCCAATTAAAAAAAATTGTATGCAGGCTCGAAATCGAACCGAAATATTTTGACAAACTAAGCCCGAACCAGGCCCGAACTGAAAAGCCCGTCCCGAATTAGAAATGTGTGTCGGCATCACAGCAACACTGGGCATCTCAACAATGCAGCAAGGGACAAGCGTGTATCACGTACACATTTCTTACAATTGAAAAAAATGCAAAAACTGATGTCGCGCCGAAGATATGACTTTCTGTTTCAGAACAAGCACAAAGCATGCCACGGAAATAAAAATGAATTTGGAGTAAATACGTTTTCAAGCACATCTCTGACATTGCCGGAAAGACAAGGAGGACAAAAACATTAAGCTGCGGAACTGTATAGGCAAATTACCTAAATATGTAGCGCATAAAAGTTGTAATGCGATGAACGGTCAATCTTTTATTTCATATTTCCTTATTTTGATACCTATTGAAACAGGAAGAGGTATTTCACTGAACCTCTGATATTTTCATCTCTTGATTAAGTTCATTTCTTGATAGGTACTCATCACTGTCNCACAAAATATTGTGAATTATTGATGTGGTTCCGGTAAGCCTGATTTTGATCNAGTGCACAGATATGAATCACTGCAAAGTTGCTGNANCAGGTTAATAGTTGTTTGCTNGTCTGATGCAAATCTTGAAANTATCTTTTGCATTTGAATGAAAGCATTGTTGCATGGATTGTTNAGAAAGAAACCAGAAGCGATCAATGTTTTGTTGAAATGAAACAACAAATCAATTTTGTTCTAAGCAAATTTGAACAATTTGTTTTTTAAGTGATGGGTGCTATTTTGATTCAAAAACACACAAACATGCATACACCCAAGCACACATGTAAAACTCAAGAATCAAGTGTTCTAGGAAAGTTTGTGCGTTTTCACCTAGTCGTTTTTTATATCAATATCACTACAATAACATAAATCAAAGTATATTAAAATGGGACTGTATGCATGTGAACGTCCCTTAAAGCAAATATCAGTAACCCCGTAAAATAATTGCTACACATAAATCAGATAGATGTCGTGAAAGCTAGCACGCCGCCGTCATGATTTGAATAAAGTGTTGGTATAATGGATAAGTTTGATTGCGTTCGGAAAGTTGGCAGCAAAAATTGAGGGAGCTTTTCTATCTTTGATGCTATTGAATGCTAATGCATCTCAATATTTTTTTGCAATATCTAATGACTGCTTGCCAATAAGACCCATCAGCGATTAATTTGCTTCTTCATGCGCACAATAAACTGAGAGATACCCAAATTTGTGAGACGTAATTGACATTAATTGATTACTATAAATTTACTCTACAGTAAATTTCTTCATTTTTGCATACATTTTCAAAGCAAAGGAAGCTATGGAAATTGTTCATAATTTGTTTCAAAATGCTATCCCACCCAGGGAAAAACCGGAAAAGGTCATACCAAGCAATGCGTTTGCAAACAACAATTGATTGAAAAAATGTCTTGATTTTAACTCATTAGGCGCCGAAAACGTTCAGGCGATTAGATCTGCTGAATCTTTTTGCATTTTGATATTTGATGCATTCCGATCAATCCAAATTCTAGTTTGATTGCATGGGTTCAGTACTTTTTTACATATCTCATGTTTCTAAGTTGGAACAATGGCAGGAACAAGGGTACTTTTTTCAATATATTATCGTCTATTTCTTTATTCACGAGCTGTTCGCCATACCATTAACTTACGATGTAATTATGACTCTTTCGATTGTTATGGAATGTGGTCACCATGCTTGATGCGCCAAGGGCGTACTTAGAAAAACTTTCTTCATGACGTCACACATTTTGTGATGTTATTTTTATCGGACGGAAATTTCAAGCAAATATGTCGGTTGAGCAAGACATATTGGTACGCTCCAACTGATCGTTGTAACATAAATCAAAGTTACTATAGTGAACTTTGCATCCACAAGGACGCACTTGGACTAATTTTTCACATTCGTCAAATACTGCTTCCTGAAAACAAAGTCTCGTGCAATCAAAGTGGATTTTATTATTTTTTCTTTTAAAAGCTCATATGATGTGAAAAAGTTGGTAAAGTAAAATTTGTGGGATGAAAGTTCCTTTGTACATACACGCCTTTGTAACACAACTCGCGTGCCATGGCTTTTTATTCGTTTTGTTGACTTGTGGATTTTCTTTCTCATACTGCAAGGTTAAACTTTGTCCGCAGCCAAAATCTAAAACTTGTAACCAAAGCTGATAGGTTTCTTTTTTTTATGAACATTTTGACACTGTGATGACCAAAGTATCGAACGATTTGCTCATCAACCTTGAGAAAGTTTGGAAACATACCAACTGTTGAAACCTCGCTAATGAAAAATAAAATATATATACATTTTATAATAAACTAAACTAAATGGTCTTAGCTTGTGAAAAGCTTAAGCTAATAAAATGAAGGAGAATGAAAAGCTAAGTAGAAAGGTCTTAGTTTAGCAATGTATTGTCTGGGGGCAGAGCTGTGTTGTCAGCAAAATGCAGGTGCTTTTTAGACCTCATGCTGAAAGCCACAGCTGTGCATGTCTACTTGAGCATCAACAGAGGTTGATCAACAGATGTCTTCCTGTGGCGGCGAGTTGTATCCAGAGAGGAGTAAAATACCAACAAACCTCTTATTAGATGACCCAAATCAAATATAGGTCATAATTTTTCATAGAAATAATTCACTTAGTTCACAAATTAGACTAATCATGTCTTCAACAAAGAATTGTACATGCTAAAGAGTTTGCATGGTGTTTTAGAATCAAGATCAGGATATGTTTCCTAAGCAAATTTGATTGCAAATGTTTGTTCAGTGAAAGAATCTGCTTTATACATTCCACTCGTATGACATCACAAGTACCCTAGCTTTATGGTCAACTGTGGAGCGTCATATGTTGACCTGTCCCCTCACTGGTAAGAGTGATGAATTTTTGTCTCATTTTTCAGAGTCTGTGTATGCTCATTTTCGTTTATTTACACGGCGACTTCTCTATATTTACCACACGAACTACCTGGTTATCGTCTATGATATCATCATTTGCAGGAAGAACAAAAACATTTATATTATCTTCCTTAGCTTTTCCTGATATATTATGTAAATTCTGACCTGGAATGTCAATGGATTACTAGAAATACATGCTCTGAATGTATCAAGATTGCCATGCTAAACTATTATGACAATACTAGAAAAAGTCATAAATTCTTTGAATTTGTAGTCTACTGGTGAACTAAGCACATACCCGTGCTTATGTTAAACAAATGGAAATCTAAACAAACAAAACTGCTTTATACATTCCACTCGTATAACATCACAGCAGATTATGACGTTTAGTTCTAAACAATGTGAGGCATGATATTTGTGATGGTCTCT
>JGI24022J15233_10002020_pt1 | contig 18303 bp, 12 predicted proteins | sample Ectturendosymbi2_FD_15233 | JGI IMG/M metagenome (IMG submission 15233) | reverse complement strand
ATTTGACAAACATTGGTAATGCATTCCACAAACTAGCAGCTTTTCGAAAAAATGAGTTAAAAAGTATGTTCTTTTTAGCCAAAGGAATCTGGACATTCAAATTGTTACGAAGCAAGTATGGTGATAAATCTTTATACATTTTTGGAATGAGAGAATGCAGGGTTGGTGAAGTGTTCAAAGAAGTGTTCAGTGGAAACAAGATCAATCGCAGCATTCAAAAGGGTTCCGCTGCGCTCTACCGAAAACAACATGACGGAAACCGCGTTATCAAGGCAGAAAATTAACTGGTGTTTTTTAAGCATGGCAAAAGCTGACTGCTTGACATCCACAATTCACACAAAGCGAGTAGTTAAGAACTGGAACCAACTGCGTTAGTTGTTGAGCACAGCTGCCGTAAGTATACAGTGGTTCTTTACCGGCTCACATCAGAGTGCATTTTGCAACTACGAATGAAAATACAAGCGTTATGTCAAGCAGACAAGCAATGCCTAAGACCAAGCCGAGGCTTTTCAAGTGTTTTTCAATACTTCTTCTTCACAGGAGTTCGCTTTTACGTTGGGGAAGGGAAGTTTCGCAAAACGAAATATAAAAACCCAGGTTTGAACGGTAAAGACTTACGCGCGGTATCAGTGGTACAACTGTTTTTTTTTTGCTGAGACATTTTGGTAACTGAGGCATTGTGGTCATTTGTCTCACTGTTGTATTAAAACTCGTCGTTACAGTATTCATTGGTCTATATTTCCAGATAGTCTGATTTTAATGGACTTAAATTTGTGTGGTCATTTCAAAAAAAATCGGTCTGTGACCGACAAAAACCGGTATAAGAATTAACACGATTGTTTTCACAAGACCAACCGAACCGAAGACCTAATAAGAATTCGGAGTAAGCGATACCACAAAATTGCATCTAAGGTAGTTGATGCTTGAAGCAGACTACGCTTTCTTCACCTTTTTAAACTTTGGGCCTTAAGGCTAAATATGAAAAGACGTCGGACCCCGAAGAGCGAACTGTATTTCTGAACTATGTACTCAACGACACAAAACAAATTTCACTTTACTTTTAAAACCACAAAAACCAAAAAGTAGCCCTGATGCATTTTCAAAATGTCACTTGATTTTAGTGAGGTTTTAGTTGCAATCACCTGCGCAACAAGGGACTCTTCCAGGCTGTTACGACACACCCTTTATGGATACAAGTTGAAGTGTCTTGTCTTGGAAACCTTACGATTCCAAATCTGTAGTTGTGACAACCACGATACGAAAAACTGTGCAAATGCAGTCAGGTCAATAGTAGCAAACAAAAACCCAGCAGTGCTTTATTTTCTTGTTAACACAAGTCTAATTAGTTTGGCTGCCGCTTTAGTTTTGCAGCGTAGGCCAAACATGAAATCACAAATGGGTGAGCGGCACACTACGCAGTTATTGAACTAATGGTGACGTCAGTGATTTCGGGTGTCGAACTGGTGGTGACGTCAATGATGGTTTTGAATGTAAACGATTACTGCTTGGCAAGTGAGTGTAACTGCAAAATGCAATTTTTTCAAATTGAGCGATTTTTATTGTGGTTGCTGCAATTGAATCTGAAGAAAGTGTAATAAACATTTTTGTTTGTTTTCTTTTCATCTGCAACATGATCGCTAGAGCCATTGATGGAGTCAATTGCTTTTTTCAATTATAACCACAATAGCACGTCTGCAAAAGTTTTCAGCGACAATCACAATTACGATTACCTCGCAAGAACATTTATTACTTGAATCCCCCATTGCATTTTAATTCCAATAGGCAAAGCATGGAATCGACCGTGTGCTCATAATTTGTAATAAACTTTTCAAACAACTCTCAGTAAATGTTTATCAACATCAATGAGAGAAAAGAAGCTTGCACAAGACGGTTCCTGATAAGCGAAACAAGTCCTCATTGCGACTCGACCTGTGATCAAGCAGCACAGTCTTGCCCTGTCAAATATATTTAAAACTATAGGCTGTGGGCAGTGCTCTAACAAGCATGTTGCAAATAGCAAAACAAACAAAACAATTTATTATACCGTCTATGGATTTAATCACAACAACCACAACAACACATTTAAAAAAGTTAAAATTACAACTAAATTGTGATTACTTTGCTGCCCGCAATCGATTACTTTCAACTACAATTGGCTCAGCCAATGGTCAGAGCACTGCCCATAGGCTACAGTTTGAGACGACATGACCAGGCTTTATGATTACTTTTCAGACCCACAAGAAATCCGAGGATGCTAGGATAGCAAACCTGTAGACGAATGGGGGAGTGAAGCATAATCAATTGCAATGTTTCAAAACAATTTGTCTTCTTCACGTGAATGCGAGTACCCAATTTTTACCAACAGGTTTTTTGCATTTCATTTCTAAAACATACATCAACGACAACTGACCTTTCACAAGACCAAAGCAGTGCACACAACCTGTGCAAAATGTAACTTCATATTAACTTAACTTTCAAAGAACGCTACAAATTAAAAAACAAAAAATTGGCTCATTTCAATCGAAAATAGGATACTGAAAATAGGACACTAGCATTTTGTCACGAATGCATCATACGAATGATGGCCAACAGACACGAAAACTCCGAAAATCTTACTGTCAGACATTCGAAACTGGCGGCCATACACTCCGCAGATCAGCAAATAAAGAAAAGCAGCAACGCCGAATTCGACACTGCGGATCCACAATACTTCCGCGAAAACTGCAGGAATAAGGTTGTTTTGTCAAAGCACGAACCTCACGTAAACGCGTGTCCGCTCCATCCAAGCGCTTGGTAGCTTCTTGCAGTTGCTCTTCGACCTCCTGCAGCTTTTCAGACTGGAGTTCAACTTGGTCGCTCAGCACGCTTACCTAAAAACGAGAAGATTGCACTGACAACTAGCTGCCAAAGAGCGTAATTCACAAAATGCTGTGACCCAATTACAGGGCAACGTGCTTCCTCAAAGCAATAAACAAATCGCTGTTACAAGAACAATGTAACATGGTCTCACAAAAAATCAAAACACACAAATCTTAGAATAGAGTTGTTTCAGGGTATACAAGTAGAGTTTGTGCACGAAATACTGGAACAATAGTCATCTTCAGCATGTCATGGTCCATTCAAAAACAGAATGTTCGACTCGGTTCATTAGTTAAGAAGAGTATGGGACTGTGCAAAATCATACTTCTGAAAATCTGAGGGACAGTTATTCTGGTCGGAGAGCGTGTGCTACGACAGGACAGAACACTGACGCTGTGCGTGGCACAAGGAAATCACTTCGCTGGGATGACGCATGAGATGTAGAGATCGAGATGAACAGTGGTTTCACCAAGACGGTGCCAACCCCGACACATGACTTCCTCGCCTGGCTGAGAGAGCTATTTCATTTTCGAGAGACTATTCAGCAGGAAGTGGGACGTTGAGTGAGCACCGCATTCACTGGGCTTGAACACTAGATTTATTTTTTTCCGTCATTTTTCGAATATAGACCAGATTTTTTGTAAATGATCGAAAAAAAAATTAAGTCAATTCGGTCATAATGTCCGAAAATTGGGACTAGTGAACGCTGTTACGGCGACTAATATCATAATACGGGACAAATGACCGAAATGTCTCAGCAAAAAAAAGCAGCTTGAACACCCCAGTTTTTTTGGAGCACACCGTGGAAAGAAGTTGACTTTTATGGAAAGCGACCAAGATGACAGACTGAAGTTTAAGTCCAGCAAAATCTTGAAGTGCGCTGGACCTTTGCCAAGCTTTAATACAATTTGATTAGCTTTTGTTTTTTTAGGTCACCCTGTAGCTTTACTGTGGGTACGAAATCACTTGTAGTAGCAACGAAATGTCGCAAAGCAAACTGATAGAGTACGATCAATGGATGGTTGGAACCTTTTATCAGCAATTATCCGCATTGTTATGCGTGGCGTGCGCAATACCAGAATATCTCAGATTTGGAGGTAAAATCGAAGCACACCTCAAGCAGCATTTTAAAAAACCCTAGAAATTGGCATATTCATCAGTTATCTTGGACGTACAGTTAGCAACGTCACGGCATTGTTGTCAGTTTTCTATAAACTAAACCTTGCACGAAAAAAGTCTTTATTTGCAATGAGACGGTTTTCCCACTCTTATTTTGTAAATCGAGACTTTTATCTCTCTCAGCAGGATCGAGACAAGAAATTAATTTGCTTTGAAAAAATCTAGGATTCTTCTGTCCAAAATACAACCAATACTAAAAATGTAACCAAACATGCCCATCATGTAGTTCCCAAGGGATAATTTTGCTTTAATTATTCAAGGTATAAAAATAGTAACAAAATCCGTGATTTGATCCAACTGCAGTTAAAAGCTCGAGGTTTTCTGGCTTTCGAGCAATCAGCGGGGTGTGCTGTGCTTTTTTTGCGATGATTTAAACTTGCACATATCTACATTCAAGTGCGTACTCTCCACAATGAGGTAAGCAAGGAATCGATTAGCAAGTTATTAATAGGAAATCGATTTCACGTAAAATTACGCATACTCAGTCCAGAAATTCGCGAACAAAGCTTACGGACGAAAAGTTGAAAGGCTAAGCCAACAAACGCAAGACTAAAATGAGTAGATCAGAACACAGGCTCAGAAATCAGAACTTCTTAACTAAACTTACTGACGTCAACAACACATGCTGCGACAAATAAAATCTTCGACTAATAAAATTAGAAAAAACGTTCAGTAAACGTTTGACGCAACAAAAAATAATGGTCATGGGGCTGATAAATATCATGGCTAGCTTTTAGGAGTAACATGTGTTCTTGTTTTAGAAGCGATGTTAACGTTGAACGATTTTTACGAAACCCGGAATTTCTATTATTTAGAAGATTATTAGATTTGAGGTAGGAACACAAATGCGAATAAATAGGTTTTTCAAACACTGCAGATGAAAAGAGTAGTGCGACAGGGTGGTAATTCACACCATCATAAGAACCATTTTGAAGGGGTAAAATCGATGCAATTTTCCATTGAAGAGGGAATTCCTTTGCCAAAGCAAAGTTGAATCCAGGGCTGTGGCGCCGGAGCCGAAATTTTTTAGATGGCGGAGCTAGAGCCTGATATTTGGGTTCCGGTTCAAGCGAGATATGCAAATAATGTTTTTTTCTGTCTTTTGGACCAAATTGTTCTGGAGCCGGAGCCAAAAATCTCAAGATGTTGGAGCCGGAGCCAAAAAGTTAAGATGCCCGGAGCAGGAGTCGTGGCCTGGAATTTGAGTACCGGCTCCACAGCCCTGGTTGAATTGTAGGCTTAACGATGTTGCCAATGACTGACGACAAGATTTGAGCAAGCGATTCGGAAAGATTACGTAACCTTTTGCAGTTAGTAGGGTTCAAATTTTAGAGTACAAACTAAAAATGAAATGGTTCCGTAACCAGTGGATTCAGACGTCGATTAATGATATACGGTAAGTGCGGAAGATTTACATTATGAAGTTTGTTGTCGAGTAGCGTACGTGGGAACACTTGCGAAGTAAATATTAAAAAGGTTGCACTTATCGTAATCATCATAAACTGGTTTTCTATTGGTGAGAAGTGGAAAGCTGCAGAACTCAATGGGATTCTAGCAGCGGTTAAGATGTTTCCAATAAGATGGATTGCTAGATGGAATGGAATGAATTAGGCTTCTGCAAAATGAAATCCTAATTTTGTGATTTAGCTGCATGAATTTTTCGTTGTATCAAATTCCTCGATATGTTATAATCAACTTTATATTAGAACCAATCCAAGGGCGTAATTGCTTGAGCACTCGCCACCACAGCTGGAAGACTGGATTCGATTCCCGGTCAGGTCATGCCGAAAACTTGAAAAACGATACTTGCGGCCTCTCCAGCCTCGTGCTCAGAGTTGATGGAAGGGTGCATGGGAACAGTTCACGCGCAGTGCTGCCACTGACTCGCCACCAGTGCCGCATTCACTGTGAAAGCAGGCGCGTGTCCCACGGCGCAAGCAAGCGGAAATGTGCACCGCAGACTACTCGTGAAACTCCGAAAGGAATACAGAAACTGAGTATAAACGAAATTGACCATTATATTTGTTTGTCTTACGACAACAGGTAAAAACTTTGGTACACTGTCGGGTAAGACGTTTCAAGTCATTTGTCATCCAAGGCTTACTACGTTTATAGAAGTCGGGTAGGTCTGTAGGGATGTGCAACCCAGCACAGTGGTTAATAACGTCAGTAATGTTATCTGGACTCTAAATGTTAGGTGAGTTCGCAACAATAATGTCCTAGGGTGTACAAAACAGCAGAATCTTAACTTCTGAAGTTAGCTTGAATCTTGACTTCCGAAATTAGCTTCAAGAGTAGACAAACAGCATGTAAATTCACCATGTCAAAAGAAAGCGGTATATTGATTGAAAAAAAGTTCAAGTAAATAGGACAACGGTCGAGATTAGAAATGAGCTGTAAGAACACCAATATCACAAGCAATAATTGTTTTTTTAGTTAGGAACCAATCTAAAATGTGGTTGCTACATGTAGGACGGTGTATGAGTTGCTGAAATCATTAATAGCGCATGCTACGAGCAAGGTTATATTGAAGGCGCAAATGTTTGCCTGAAGTTAGTTCGTTGAAATTAACTGTAACAGACTGTGCATTTGCATTAGGCGGCTGGTGGCACACAGCAAGAAACGAATCGATTCACCAAGACTCACGTCCAACCACAAAACTTCAACATCAGCATCTTTCAAATCAAATCTTTGAGTGCAATAAATACCTCACTTAACAAAAGTCAAACCCACCACTCCCGTACCTGTTGTTGTAGACGTGAGAATTAGCACGGGATCAGTTTGTTACATTGTAACTGAGGGTTCATGCTGGCGGAGAGTGGCGGCGACATTTTTCTTATGTGGGCAGCGAAGAATTAGCAGCCGCACCACGACAATGTCCGCTCGTTCGACCCACGTAATCCAAGCGTATTTGGTTAAGAAAAACACACCACTCGTTCAACAGACGCCTTACTCTCCCGACTTAGCACCATGCGATTTTGACTTTTCCCAAAAGTTCGCTGAAAGGAACGCGATTTCAGTCACGACAGGAGACATCATCAAAAAACCGACGGCGTCGCTCTGACAGCAGTGGTTCTCAAACTTTTTGGCCTGTGGACCAACGTTTAAAAAAATGTCCGATGGGCTATTTCTGCTATGCTGACACCTTGTGAACAACTAGAAACTGTATTGCACAAAGGACAGTGAACGTTTTATCAAGGGTTTATGGAAATCTCTGTGGATCACTAGAAATTCCAGGTGGACCACGTTGAGAATCACTACTCTAGAGGATTCCAGGGGTTTTCATAGACGTGTCAGATCCGCTGGGAAGTAACTGAGCCTGCAAGGGGTGTATTTTGAAGGTGGTTAAATAACGTTTGTGTGCATTCTTTATGCCCAAAGGTCGGATGCTTTTTGAGGAGGCCTCGTATGAGTATAGCATCAAGCGAACTCTCACCTGCAAGTTCAAGCTTTCATTCTCTGCCGCAAGACGTCTTACTTTGTCCGACTCGGATTCATCCGTTACCTGGAAAAATGGCAACAGCCCAAAGTACCAAACTGCCGGCTTAGCATCAAGAAGAGATGTTGGTGAGATAAATGACGACTGAAACCAACTAGGAAAATCATTTCATACAAGCAACGCGAACACACGCAAATATATAAAAGCAATGTTTCTGCAAAAAAGAATGCAAGTGGTTCTTTTAAGCGCAGTGATTGTGATTTCCGATGACCTTGACTCGACAAAACAGAGCCTAATGAGTTCAAAGCCAACAGAGTTGAAAAATATAACTTAGAAACGATTTCTGCTGAAACTTAACCATTCACTCCACAGACAAATATTAACTTCACGGACATGGCTGTACTGAAAGTAAGTTTCAAATGCAATATTAAAAAAAATAGGCGCCAAGTTTGCAATTTCTGCGGGCGTTCGAAATCCATAACGTCACAAAATATGACGTCAAGAACTGCTTAATTTTGTTGAAACAATGTCGGTTGAAGCGCATCCCCTAAGCGGCTCTCACACGAATGTCAGTTTTACGGGCGACTCACAGTTATTCAATCACTCATTATTTTTTCAATAGTGGTAGAACACGTTAACAGATTAAACTGGAATCATGAAAAGTTGATAACACACAATTGCCTAAAAGCATTTGTGCGGGCTGCAGCCCTATCAATCCAAGCATTCATCAATCTTTTAACATTAAGTTCGTCGATCACGGTGGAATGAATACTTAGTAAACAACAAGATTTCAAGCTACGTTGAGTCATGGTCGATCGGTGATACTTTTTAATGCGACGAAGTGCAAAAATGGTACGCTCTGCCTCACAGGTAATACGGCCAGGCAATGCTGAAGGCATGCGCAGCAAACACATTGAACTCGGAAACAACTTCGCTAAAATTTGGTTTTCCACAAGCAGCTTCAAAATAGCGTTTGGAGCGGGATTGTTCAATGTTTAAATTGTTGCTTGCCAAAAATTGCCAGATTTTGCTGTGCAACTGTTCCTCGTTTACAATTTGTCTTTGCAAGTCACATACAGCGGAGATGGCGCTTCTCTCTGCAGCACAACTTAGAACTGATTCAAGCTGCGTTGTGATTTTTAAGCCTTCCATCCCGTATCTATCCGAAAACGTTTCACAAATTTCAGAATGTCTTTGTACTTGTTAACACAGAAATGCTCTTGATTGAGCAGAATTGTGGACTCGGCCACTTTGTTGACAACACTTGGCCAAAATCACACAAAAATTGAACTTAGCTTGTGGTCAACAGAGTGAAATCTTTCACGGCGAATCATGTAACCGATTGACAGATTAGCGTATGTCGAATAAACCAAGCATGCTGTCACTTTCAGTTTTGAACAATACAAACCCGCAAAGCAAGGAGTTTTCTGTAGAATAACAGAGTATCTGTTGAAAGCTGCTTAAGCAACACGTCAGACAGCAGCTTTGTTTCTCTGTCATCACTAAACTGCACATCCAAAGTAGCTTCCACAGCATTCCTTAGATCTTCCATCAATACTGCCACTCCTTGTACACCGGAATCCATTCTGTCATTAAGTCCCTCAGCCGTTTGATCAACAAATAGGTCTTCTGACCCATTCGTCATAGCTATAATAGAAACAAAAATTTTCATGGTAAAAATCTTGAGCACAAGCACCCAACATCCTAGGCTGTTAGAATGATAATATCCACAAATAAATTGCTCTTAGGTGCTGTCTAAAAATCAAATAGATTTTTGAACAAATATTTGTACAAGCAACACATGGAAGCTAGAAAGAGCAAAATTTTCAAGCATTTTAACCATTAATAGCAGAACAATGTGCAAGAATAGAAAATATATTTGATCTTATCGGTGACTACTAAAGTCTATCAGTCGTTTCAAATATTCAGTTGTTGTTTGGTCTTTTATGAACTTCTGATCTGCCATGCAGTATGACTTTCAACCACTGCAATGGTTGTGCATCTACTTTGGGCAGAAAAAACATTCGTTATATATACATAAAATATAACTAAAAATTTGTCTATGCATGGGCACTAGTAGTAGTGATACCCAAATAACTTCCTATGCACGCATACATTGCAACACAACTTCTCCAACTTCTTTACAGTTGACATAAACAAATTTTGTGAAGTTTACTAACCCTTTCAAAGGCAATTCAGTTTATCACAATGACAGTCACCAAAACAACAATACTTTGTATAACATGACATTCATTTTCACACAGGTCCACCTTTATTCTGGAGGTCACAGGGTATCATCCCTGAGACATGGAATACCTCACGGTTTTCAGTAATTGAGAAGGTTCTGCTGGCTCTATTCCAAGATGGGACCAGGTAAGGTCATACATGTGATCATGCTACCTGGTCCTTGGATAACTTCTGGGTAACTTTCGCGTGGGTGTAGCCAGCAGGACTCGCCTTCCCAATATTTCCTGGGACATTCTGGTCACATTGCCAAAACAGCGCAGCTGAGATCTCTCTATTCAGGAAAGTGGCTCGACATCCAGGGCTTTAAAAATTTATTAGCTGTACACTTTGTCATCAAGCCTTTACAAAAATCCTATTTCTGCTGCTTGCACTTGAGATAACACTGTTTCAGTCACTGCCCAAGATTCATGACTACAGGTGAAGATCAGAACATATTCTGATGAACTGACAGCTTTTCAGTGCACAGAAGTTCCCGTTTTGTGACCAGGGAACAATAAAACTTTAGCAGAACTGCATTCGCTTTACCAACCCATGTATCAATCTCCTTGGTCTTCCTTTCATCACTCATGAACACCAGCCCAAGGTAACACTTGAAGTTTTTGACATGCTGCAGCGTATCACTATTATTTGCAATGCACACTGACTTGGGTTTCTGGAGAGTTGTTTTTTTCAATGAGACATTTCGGACATTTTTTGCTGAGACATTGCGGTCACTGAGACATTTCAGCCATTTGTACCATAGTAGGATTAAAACTCGCGATGACCCCATTCATTAGTCTATATATCTGATCGAATTGACTTATATTAATTTTTTTTGGTCACTTTAAAAAATTTTGGTCTATGACTTCAAAAAAATATCTGGAAAGACACACTGTAATACCTGTCTTTTGCAGCTAATTTTTATTCCACTTGGTCATACGGACCTGTAAACTGATGAAGTGCATGTTGATGACCCTATTGGATGTTAGCTGCATCAAATCATCCACAAAATGCAAGCAGTTATTCTTGTGTCTTCCAACAGTGGCACCCTTGTCGACTTAGCTGTAACTGTCTATCCGATTCATATATATTATGAAGAGGAATGGTGAAACCCATACCCTTGTCCAAGTTCAACACCTGGTGAACGGTTGTGATTTAATGCCTGTGACACGAATACAAACTTCTGAGTAAGAATAGAATGACATGACTGCGAATAATATGACACTGTTCTGAAAATACATGCAGTCAGCAAAACATTACAGCTTCATACTAAAAGTACACAAGCAATTTTCTAAATATCAGCACACTGAAATTTTCAAGTACTTTACATCTTCAACAACATTTAAAGACTAAACATATGAGAACTAAACACATTGCTGAAAAATTATTGCTATGCAAGTATCAGGAAGCATAGCATTGCCACAATGTTTTGCATATTAAATCAATCAACCTTCAAAAAATGAAGACTAAAATATACTCATGAACTTCTAATGTTAGCATATATCTTCTTGGTAGATTAGATTCCCCAACAATAAATCTGAATAAATTTAATTCTGATGGCAGGTACTTTTCCTCAGTGACACAACAAACATGGAGAAATTAACTAATAATCAGCCACTCAAAACTCTAAACCAGGGTTACTCAACCGGAGTCCTGTGCCCCCTTGGTGTGTGGGCCCACGAGCAGGCTTCTGCTCATGGGCTTGTTTCTTGTACATTTTTACTGGTGGAGCAAGGGGCTATGGGTGCTGAGTTTCTCCGAAAGGGGACCACAGACCATGATAGGTTGAAAATCACTGACTCTAAAACCTATTCAGATCACAATTTTTGAAGAGTTGCTGACAGTGCCAAGAAATACGGTAGCATTCAGACATCCTTTTCACCTTCAGTAGACACTAAATATAAAAGTCTGAACAACCTGAAAGATACAGCTCAATTCTTGCAAATATTGACTTTGCTGTTAATGAACGTTGCATCATACAAAATTTTCTTGACAATATTCAGGCATGCTCTAAGTTGCAAAACTGACATCATGAGATCTGTGAAAGCTTGCAAGCACATATGCAAGTGCACCACATACCTGTTTTATCAATTATATCATCAAAGTGCTGTATGGCATCTTCCAACATGTCACTTGCAGTGCGATTGTTCAAACCATCCATCAAATTCTCTGTATCATCTGCTTCCATTACGAATAAATGTGCAGATGGAATGCAGACTGGCACAGACTAAAATAAACCACCACGGAAAATGGAAACCAAACAGAAGTATTATTCACCTGTTCTTGGTCATACAGCAATGTACATAGAAACGCTGCAAACATTTCAAGACTGAAAACTCCCACAATTTTTATACGAAAATTTCATACTCAAAGAAGAAATACCTTTATAAAAACAAAACAGTTTAAGCCATGTTTGTATGTTTAATAAGATAGGTTTGACTAAATGTCAAAAGTTCAAAATACATTTTTCTAAACCAAGCATTTTAAATCCATAAGCAGCAGTTATACATGTTAGTCCCAGAATTATGCATGATAGATAAATCATGATGTATGATAGCAAGGCTTACAAATGATATGGATTTATTTCAATAAATAAAACTCAGTTTTTATTAAAACATCACTAGTTATCTTATATGTAATTAATCACATTCAAACTAGAAGTGACTGATGATGCTACTAATTAAACTTGTTTTTATCTTGTTCATTCATTTATTTTCATACCCGCTTTTACCCTGAGCAGTGTCACAGGGATAGCAGCCCCAGGAATACTTAAAATACCTCACTTTTTACAATAGGGGTCAGCAACGCTGTGCCTGCGGGCAACAGGTCGCCTGCAAGGACCATGTAGGTCACCTGCGGGCCTGTTTTAAAAATAACATTAGCATGATCAATGCCTTCACATTTACGAATATCAGTACTAAAATAATTGAAGGTAAATCGAGCAGTTTGTGCTTCCGAAGTGTGTATCAAATTAGTAGCCCTATGCATTAATTGGTATACAAGAAGTAGCTCACAGTTTCAAAAAGGTTGGTGACCCCTGTTTTACAACAACTCCTGATAGTTCTGCTGGCTCCACACCCAAACTAAGACAGAATCAAGCAAGGTCAGAGATGCAATCACTCTGCTTGGTCGACATCTGGTCTGATTTCCCATGGGTGTCACGAGCAGGACTCATCTTTTCAATCTTTCCTGGGGCATTCTGGTTACATTGACAAACCATTTTAGCTGAGATTTCTCTATTCAGAGAAGTGGCTCAACATTCAAGGCATTACAATGTTCATAGCTGCACATTTTGTCACCAAGTGTCACAACTTAGCTCTTCACAAAAATATCATTTATGCCACTTGTACTTGAGACAGCACTTGTCCAGTCATTACCAAGGTTCATGGCCATAGGTAAACATTGGAACAAAGACCAATTTAACACTTTGGCATCCGGCCGCTTTTGTGGATTTCTGAGAAAAAAACACCGAAACGCACATGGCTTTGCGTGGGAATTTCTCGGGTCCTGTAAGCGCTACCGACCCAGTCAAAGTCTCAAAAGTCTTGTAGCTTGGACTAAAAACAAAATGTTTTGCTTGAGGGGTGAGGATTTTTGTGAGTGACGTCATAACTGGAAGAATTTTAGGCCACCTTGGCCCACTTCATGTGGCCCTGGGCGCCAACCGTTAGACGGTAGTATTTCACTGAAGTTTTTATTGGAAACTAGGCTACAATCCGAGTCTTTTTATACTTTGGATGACCTGCTGGGGTTTCGGGTTCAAAAGTTATGACTAGGGCAACCAAAAATCAATAAAGTCAAAATTTTTTTTGCCATTTTTTAAGCTTATGAAACATCCACAAACCAACTTTCATGCTCATGACATTAGCGACTCCCAAGTTATTAGGTCAAAATTCATCGTTAAGTCAAACTTTTCTTGCAGCACTGTTTTTTTCTCTTCATCGATATTTTATTGAAACTGCAACAACAGATATTGATTAAATGCTTTAGCAAGTTTAGTTGCAATTCTGTAATAATAGTGAGTTTGTTGTGACTTCTGGCGTAATAATGTTGTTTTGCCCACTACTGGACGATTGAAAATTATGTAGGCCAAGGGTCTCAAATACACAGCCCGCGAGGGCGTTTTGTGCAGTCCAGCTGCCATGCTTTTTGGGTTTATTCAACGGTTTGAAAAGTTCTCGGCTAGCAAGTGAACAAGTTCCTTTCAAATAAACGTGGTGACGGCTAGAAATGATTTGCCGATAACTTTATTTTAGGCCATAACTTTTGAACCAGAAACGGTAGAAAGTCAATCAAGATCTCAAAAGACTCAGATACTAGCCTAGTTTCCATTGAATACTTGAGCAAAATACTTCCGTCTAGTAGTTGGGCCCAGGTCAGGTACCAGCAGCCAAAAGCCTACCTTACTTATGATGTCACTCACAAAGAAAACAAAACCCAAAATATTTTTTCATTGCAGACTTGAAGACTTGCCGAGTCTTTGTGGGTTTGAACAGCTCTCTATTGCAATCAGTGACGGAATTATGCCCTAGCAAAGACACATGCAAACTGCTGATTTTAGGCTTCGTTTACATCGTTTGCATCAAGGTCTCCAAACTTTCTTTGTCAGAGGGCCACATAAGCTATTTCACAACAGTTCTGGGGCCAGACATCTTACGTAATGTGATTGTTTCGGGATATGCTGCATTCTACCAAGTACTAAGTAAACAAATGTTTCGTAAAAATACCATTCTTTAATTCATAGTGAAATGTCTTCGCGGGCCGGATTTGGCTCGCAGGCTGTAGTTTGGAGACCCTTACTTCATATTGTTGGTATTTGCTCAGGGAAAATTTTCACTTATACTTTCAATTCCAATTCAGATACCTTGCTAAACTGACATTATATTTGACAAAAGAAAGTAGTATAGATAAACAAGGTTTGACTGTAGTACCAAAACACAAATGTTAAATCAAATATATACAACATGACAAACAAAAACATGACAAACATTAACGTTACAAACATAATGGTGGGCAAGCAATATTTGAAGAGTTGAGATATATACAGATGAGTAGGTGAAGCATGTACATAGGTGAGAGAAGTAAGCAACAATAATAGTCATAAGGCAGAGAGCAATGCAATGAACATGACATTTCATAACAAAAGCATCATCATCATGTCGTAGCAAGGGCAGAGAGCAATGTTTAACCACACAAATTGTGAAGTAATAGAATGACTATTGCATTTTATAATCAAAAGCTGAAAAAATTGTCAAAAAAAATGGCCAATATTTATAAAATGGCCAAATGTATCTTTTTCATGGACAGTGGCAACACACTTCAAAAAATGGCCAATCTGGCAAACCTGCTCAGCACCGAGATTAGTCTACACCAGTGGTTCCCAACCGGTAGGTCATTACCCCAGAGTGTGTCACATAGGACTTTTTGTACGGTTGCGAACAGCAACCTCAACAGTTTGCTGAATTCTCAAATTTTCAGAAATCCTCATATCAACAGTTTGTGTTACATCAATAAAACCAAAACAAGAACAGATTTTTGTGAAGTTCACATTATCTACGTTATAATTTCTAACAGGTTTCTGCTATACAATACAGTTGCAATCAACCTCATTGTAAAAACATGTCAGCTCCAGAAAAAGCGCTGAATACGACAGCCTCATAAACATCCTGTGCTTGTGTGAATACTTGCCTGCTGAAATTCCAACAAAGCATAACCGATAGTTTAATTGTTATAGTTCCGTATTACATTCATTATTTTGTATTCGTTATGGTTCAAGCTTATGATTCCAGCACGAAGTACCTTATAGCTGACAGATGGCAAGATCTTACCAGCAGGCCTAACAAGTGATATGTGCATAAACGTTCAACGTAACTTTCTAACATAGTGTAATTTGTAGTTAATAGACTCCAAATGAATGCTTGCATCCTAAACAAGGTAATGCTCTTGCTTTCCTGTAATCAACACTAAACGTAACAATCGTATATTCATTGTATAAATGAAATGGTTATATTATTCATGTCTGAGTGTATATTTACAACTGCAAAATGATTCCTCAGCATATGCCTCATTTTCTGAAAAATCCCTGAAGCTGTCTGGTGGGCTATGCAGCATACACGCCCAAGTCTCACAATATGCTCCACTTTCATTGTCTGTTTCCATTCATGTGCACCTACCTCTATGAGCAAGGGTGGATATTAGGTAAGGCGAATGAGAGATGGTCACCTCGCACCCTCTTCTTTATCTCAGAAATGCCGCATGTAATCTTTGAGTGATTTGCACTTAGTTTTTACCTGATTATTTTAGTCAATTTTTGGTCACAGACCGCTTTTTTAATAACAAAAAATTAATGTCAATTCAGTCATAATTTCTGAAAAGGCAGGCTAACAGTGAGTTTGTTTCAGCAAGTTTCAATACATACAAGACAAATAAACAAAAGATCTCAGCAGAAAAAAACAGATTTTTGGGTTGTTCTGTTAAAAAGCTTATGAACCATTCCAGAGCCACATTTAATAAAATCTGGAGCAATTCATGTTTTTCAAATTAAAGCAAGAATTACATGCAAATGTATTGAAGAGTCCTGTCAACAATTGTTTCAGGCACCTTTCTGAGAGTTTACCTCGGGTCTCTAAATTCTAATACCCACCCTTGTCTAATGTCTGTGAGGCTAGATTTTCAACCCAGTTTGTCTATATTAAAACAGGGCACTAGCTACAGGTCTGCCAATGGACCTTCATATTTGACATCTTATTGATCATCCATTATCTGCAACGTTACAGTAATGCACAACGAGAGTGCAACAGGCTTGTTAGAAACATACTAAACCTAAAAGGTAAGCTTAAAACCTAACCATAACTGTAGCCCTAACTGTAACACTTAGCTAACACTAAACCTAAACCGCAAGTTCATAAACTTATGAAAAAAGAAAAGAAAAAGTGGTCTCATGAATTGAAACGTGCTACTAGTACTACCAATACGAAAGTCACAAAGGTGAGAGTCGAACCGAAAACCTTTGGCACAGCAGACCTGAAACACATCTACTACGCGATGACGTCGGTGCCGCTTGAGTAACAAATTCAACATTTTATGCGAACCACGTCATGTGAAGCGGATGAATAATCACTATCTTAAAAACTCAAGGAATAGATTGGACGTTGAGAATGACATAACATAACATTAGTTCTAATCAGCACACCCCCATGAATTTCAAGACCAGTCACCAGTTGCACAGGTCCAAGCTCAGTCATCCCATTGATTAGCTAGGACATTAGGGTTGCCATATGTCCAGAATTTCAGTGTTGAAATTTCTGTCCAGAAGTAATATTTTAAAATGCTCTGATGTCCAGAATTTTGACAGTTTTGAAGAATCTAATCATTAGATCCTAGCCTATGAAACATATGAATAGTCACGATTGGGAAAGAAAAACATGCCTTTTTTGTATTTTTTTGCCTCCAGCCTATTGTCATTGTAACTATCCTGTTATATTTTTTTCTGTGATAGTGATGTTTTTTACGATGGATTGGTATTTGTGAAAACATACTGAAAAATGCCATATATAGCGCTTGTTTGTTGCCGCAAAAGTAGCCGTTAAACTGTCAGGAATTTTGCCTCTATGGCAACCCTAGCATATATGCTGTTTGTTTAGCAGAAGAATGCAACTACAGTGATGAATATACCGTGCGAAGTGTGTGTTTTTTATCTTGTTGGTTGTTATGTCAACACCTTTTCGAGTTGCAAGTAATGGCTAAGGCCAAGTGCTTCCATAATATTTTTGAATGGGGTCACAAGTGACGAGATCAAAATGGTTGGGAACCACTGGTCTACTGTAGACCAGTGGTAGAGTGTAGAGGCTACACTGTAGACTCTACACTATACAACTTACATACAATACACGGCAGTAGGCTAGTAGTAGTACGTACTAGCAGCAGTTGAGTAAGCCTAAAACAAGGTATGACGGATGCAAAACACTTGTAAGAGAAAAACGCTTGAACATACACTGCAGTACACTACGAAGAACTTGATAGACACGTTTGATACTTTTCTCTTCCAGTTTGTACAGTACTTAAGTTGAAGTTATTTCCTTCATAGTTCATTCACAGTCACTGTCAGGGTTGCCACCCTGGTTGCTAGACACCAAGAAAAAAGCCCACACCATCATGTTTAAAAAAGGCTAAACCGGGTGAAAAAAACAAAATTGTTAACTAACATCAAATCTAAAATTCTTTATTGGTTGTAGGACATTTTAGAAGATTAAACTTGCAGCACTACCTCTACACTCTAGTAGTTCTACACAGGAACTAAATAATCTTTGAAAAACTGCCTCTCAATCCCCAAGCTCATATGCCTTCTACGAAGTGCACCATGCTTCAAGTGCAAAAAGGAACTGGAGGTGTTCAACACAGCCATAAAAACCAACATGGAAAAAATATGCAATGTGTCTTTTGGAGAAAAAAACTGGTCACAAGCATCTCTACCAATCAGACATACAGGCCTCGGCCTTCGTCCCGCGGCAGACCTATCCCTGCCATGTTTCCTGTCATCGTCTCATGCCTGTAAAGGCCTTGTCAACCGTTTACTTCCCTCTCTCCTGGAAATCCCTTAT
>JGI24022J15233_10002018_pt1 | contig 18305 bp, 11 predicted proteins | sample Ectturendosymbi2_FD_15233 | JGI IMG/M metagenome (IMG submission 15233) | reverse complement strand
CCAAGGTGGCCTAAAAGTCCTCCACTTATGACGTCATTCACAGACAACCTGCACCCCCCAAGCAAAAAATTTTTTTTCGAGTCTAATCTACTAGACTTGCCACGTTTTTTGAGATTTTCGCCGAGTCGCTAGAGCGAACAGGAGCGGAGATATTCATCCGCAAAGCCACATTCGAATCAGCTGGTTTTTGCGAACCGCTTGAATTAACCCGGCAGCCAAAGTGTTAAGATTTTTGAAAAAAATGGGATTGAAGTTTTATATGTTTTATACAAAAAAACAACATTTTGCTAAAAACATGCAGTTCAATAATATTTTAAATATTCACCATATTGAAACTGTTGAACATTTTCTGACAAGTGATGAGGATAAACAATTACATACACAGATCCCACATTATTGTCTAATAAAAAATGCTGTAGCCTGCACCACAGAGCTGTTTATGATAGGTGTTCCAATTCTTCCCAATTTTTTCCTTTACCATTTCAATCACATTCAGTTTTACAAATGAAACAGTTTCAATGAATAATATTCAAACCCACTTTCATGTCATTTTCATTAATGATGTAATTTCTTCCAAGACTCATAGCTGGCCATGGTGTTTTTTTTACACAGGCTTTGCTGTAGAGCCACCAAAGTTCCAACATGTGTCTTCTTATTACGACCACTGAAAAAGTTTACTTGGGGACCTAAATTAACTCTGACTTCACTTTGTAGTTAATCCACTTACATGATCCTGACAATCCACCACACTGAATCATATATATATGCTATATAGCCATTATTTTTTACTTTGATTGCTTTGATTGTAGACTCTTGGGGATGTTCTATGAACATGTGCTCCCAGAAGTCTTAGGATCTTTACTTGGTTGCTTGAATTTTATGCCATTTGAGGAAATTTTTTAGAAATGATAAAAACATTTAGTTCCTTGGATTGTTGTTCTCATTTTGTGCCTGAGTTAACCTACTTAAGGCTGAATTATTTTGCAGTTGCTAACACAAGGAAATTGATAGGTCAAAAGGGCAAAATTTCAAGTTTTTAGGTCAGAAAATTGGTTGCCCTAGTAATTTTACCATAAGGTGGAGATTCCTCCCTGGGGAGGAATTCCTCCTCGGTTGGGAACCACTGCTCTAAATCATGGCATCAACATGCCATTTTGTTTAACCCAAAACATAGTACAAGTACAGGAAATAAGATAAGACTAGGGGGCGGAAGGAATGGCAGATGTGAAACTGTGAACACTGATATGTTGCTGCAAATCCTGTTTGCGCACCTCATGTTTATGGTCATGTGTCACGAGTGTGCAACCGCATTTTTGCACACCTGCTTTAAACACTACTAAATATTACTGAAATTGCCTTGCCTTATGCTAACGTTACTACCTGGATCCACACTTGCAAGAATGATTCTCAGTCAAAATCGTGAATGTGAGGAAAAGTGAAGTCATTGCATGACTTTAAACACTAAACAGATTGTCGGCCTTCAGGATAAAAATCTATTTCTTATGACAAACAGAATGGCATACACTCAGAAGCAGATAACCAATTGCACTGGGAACAAAATACATTTCCTGGTGCAACAGCTGCAAAAAACTTTTTCTATTAATTATTGAAAAAAAAATATACTTCTTGCATCCAAAGATGTGTAGGTCATGAGTACCAACAAGTGCATTCAAATTAGTGTGAAGTTGACCAAATATCAAGTCTGAATGATGCCCAGTGCAGTTTTTGTTCCAGTCACAGCGCTAAAGAAAGCATGTGATCAGGTTCCTCATGAAATGTTTTGGGGTGCCCAAAGCTTTTCACACTTTGGGGTCAAGTCACTACCATTCCTTCTCAGAAGTTTGTGTCTGTGTCAGGAGAGTTAAATGATGACCATTCACTGTTGGCATTGGACTCTGACAAGGGTGTGTGCTGTCACCAATCCTTTTCACAGTCTACACACATTGAATAGACAGTTACAGCTGAGTCGACAAGGGTGTCACAGTTGGGAGCTGCAAGAACAACCGTTTAATTTTTGCAGACGATTTGGTACTGCTAGCATCTTTTCAGCAGGGCCTTCAACATACACTTGATCAATTTTTTTGTTGCGTACAACTGAGCCAGAATGAAAATCAGCACTAAAAATATCGGGGTATGATGTTTCTCTAGAAACCCAAGGCAGTGTATGCTGCAAGTGAGCAGCAATGCACTGCAGCAGGTGAAGAAGTTCAAGCACTTAAGGGTGGTATTTATGTCACGAGTGACAGAAGGTGGAGCAAGGAGATTGATTCACAGATTGGTATAGCAAACGCAGTTCTGCATGATCTTTATAGCTCTGTGGTCATGAAACAGTTTTCAAATGCTGCAAAGCTGTCAGTTTTTAAATCGGTCTGTGTTCTGATCCTTACCTATCATGAATCTTGGTTAATGACCAAAAGATTATTATCTCAGGTGCAAACGACAAAAATCTCCAAGTGACAAAATAGATTTTTGCGAAGAGTGCGAAGTGACACAAGGGTGTACCAAGGTGAGAAGGTGTCCAGGGCACAAAACAAGTTTAGCGCCCCCATGTTCAAACCTAAGGTGTTTTGGGAGTAAATGTACTGTATTGAAGAAAAAACATAGGACATTGTTGGGACTTTTTGGCCCCCTTAGTGATTCTGCACCTGAGGCATTGTACCCTCTTTCGTTACACCACTGGTGTGACACTTTGCGACAAAGTGTACAACTGTGCAATTCCTAGAGCCCTGAATGTTGAACCACTTATCCGAATTGACAGATAACAGCTACTTTGGTTCAGTCATGTGTCCAGAATGTTCTACAAAAGACTGGCAAGGCAATTTCTGCTGGCTAAACACACAGGAAAGTGGCTCAGAGATTGTCCAAGGCCTAGTTGGAGTGACTACATCTCTGATCTTGCTTGGTCCCGTCTTGTTCTAGAGCCAGCAGAACTATTTGAAATTGCTCTTGACCATGAGGTATAAGGTATTCTAAGTCCTCCTAGGACTGCTGCCCAGCGACCTCCCTAGAGGAAAAGTGGGCATGAAAATGAATGAAATGAATTACCGTATTTTTCAGACCATAACGCGCACTTAAAATCCTTTAATTTTCTCAAAAAACAAAAGTGCGTCTTACAATGCAGTGCGCCTAATGTATGAATTTGGTTGTGCTTTCTCATCTACAACCAATTGTATGTGGTAAACGGTGCTATTTATTTAATTGCTAGTTACAATTTTTTTGTAAACACACCATGGTGTTACATAATAAAACAACAATTGCAATGAGCAGCACATGTGGTTCCAAGAGTGGCTAGCACACACCACAGATTGTATTACTCTACGAGGCTCCTGACTACATTGGCACACATGGAATTAAACACACACACAACTTTTAGTTTATTCTATTTGTATCTAGCAGATTAGGCATGTGTGACATTAAACCGCCTTGTGTGTAATGACAGATTGCACTCCCAGTGGTGACTCCGGCACTCAGGAGTTATTGTGAAAGTGTTGAATAAAGTTTGATGTATCCAAGTTTTGCTTCATTGAATGTTCCTTATGATCTGGTGCAACTGATGTATAGAAAAAGATCAGCTAGCATTCAATTTTTGATACTGCGCCTTGTAATCCAGTGCACCTTATGGTCCAAAAATATCATACATTTGCATTATTTAATTTATTCATCGGTGTTTCAAAATGCTCAGATAGCGAGTGAACAAGTTTCTTAGACAGCTAGAATTGATCAATGCAAACAGACGACTAGAAATGATTTGCCTATAATTCATGATGCCTTTCACAGGTAAGAAGATGTAAAAGCTGTTACTGGTAAGTTTAGGCACCACCATTGTTGTGTCAACGTCATAATGCGGCCCGCGGGTTACCTTATGAATGCTCAGGTGGCCCACGGAGCAATTTGAGTTTGAGACCCCTGGCCTATTGGTAAATCCAGCCCTGATTCTGCCAAGTGAGTGAGTGGGTGTAAAAATTAACTGAATAAGGTGCTTTGTAAAAATTTGCTTGTAAACACAAAAAGAACAAACCTAGATGCAATAACTTCTACAAAAATCTGATACAAATTTCCTAGAAAGCTGCAAAATCAACCTTTGTTACCACCTACTTTTAACCTCGCACTTGAACTGTGTTGACAAACAGATTTGAAATAACCAAACAAAGCAATTATCTAAATATTGGATTAATTACTTGGTTTATTATAGATCATAACTTTTGAACCACAAAACCCAGCAAGTCGATCAAAGTATCAAAAGACTCAAATTGTAGTCTAGTTTCCAATAAAAACTTGAGCGAAATACTACCATCTAGCAGTTTGGGCCCAGGGCTAGGTGAAATGGGCCAAGGTAGCCTCTACTTATGATATCACTCAAAAAAAACACAACCCCCAATGAAAAAAATTTTTTTCATTGCAGACTCGCCGAATCTTTTGAGGGTCTTGAACAGCTCTCTAGCGCAATCATCAACAGAGGTATTCCCGTGCAAAAACACGTACAAACTGTTGGATTTTAGCCTTAGGCTACCGGAAGCCAAAGTGTTGAGTACAACCCATTATTCATGCATTTAATGAACTTTGCTTCACTCATTGCTACTGTAAGCTTAAATATGAAAGTTTGAGCAAATTGCAAACACTCAAAATTAATTGAGAAAAGATCACAGAAAAAAATTATGAACAGCCTACATCATCTTCATCTTTGCCTTTAGATGCATTTGCAGTTGATTTTGCAATGCCCTGCAAATTAATTACAGAGCATCAAACAGGGTTTGAGTGTAAGTAATTACTGACTACATGCAAAGCATTTACCACAAAAAAACTGTCCTTACTTTTTCTGCCTTGTCCTTTTTGGTTTTGTTGGGCATTTTAATAAAATTCGATTGAACAAGACAGAATAACTACAACCTGCAAACCAAAAATTTAGTTGTTATTATGTGCCTAATACTGCACATTTAGCCAAACAAACTGTGGCATGCTTCTTGCAATATGGATGCCACAGCAACTCATCAGAAAATACCTATTCTCTTGACATTCATTTTCATGTAAAGCTTACGAAAGCCTATGTCTGAACCTGCTGAGTTACCCAAGTTCCAACTATAACTTGAAACCTGCAAAATAACAATCCGACCTATGTACAAACATGAATTTGGCTTCTATTGGATACACCAGCTGTAATGATTTTTTTTTGAAAGTTTGGATATCTACATGGTGAAAAAAACTGAGAAATAGCATAACTTAACAATTGCAGCACTTGTTTGGGCTTTAATTACAAGGTGTTTTAGAAAACTGGCAAAAATATGGTAATGCTCAAAGTGCTTAGATATTTCACTTGTTTAGCAAAGAACAAGTTTAAAGCATACAAGAATCAAATTTTCAAGAATTGATTATCTCTAAATTTGGATGGGTGTTTTTCTGATAATTTGAATGAAAATTACCATTATGCCAATATTTGTTGCAATTAGTGAAATCTTACGGTTGTCTTGAAGCACAAGGCCGAATCTTTATCAAAAGAACACATTTCTTTACCTAATCAAAAGGGTAAAAAGCAATTCTAGTGGGCTAAAAAGAACAACACACCCCACTAGCTGACCAGAGTGGATGCTGCACATTGAAAGTGACTCATTCCTACATAGGTATTAAGAAGTTAAGCCTTGAATGAGAACAATTTGCAGTATACTTTAACACCTTCACTTCTGGTCTGGTTTGAGGCTAAAACCAGCAGTTTCCACGTGTCTTTTGTGTGGGAATATCTCCGGAGCCGAAAGTGCTAGAGAACTATTCAAACCCTCATAAGACTCGGCAAGTCTTCGAGTCTGCAATGAAAAGAAATTTTTGGGTTTCGGGTTTTCTGTGAGTTACGTTGTAAGTGAGGTAGATTTTTGGTTATTTTGGTTCATGTTACCTGGCCTAGGACCCAAACGCTGGACGGAAGTATTTCACTCAAGTTTTCATTGGAAACTAGGCTAAATCCGAGTGTTTTAACACTTTGCATGACTTGCTAAGATTTCTGGTTCAAAAGTTATGACCTAAATTCAACAAAATTAGTAATTAATCGCATATAATTAGATAATTTTAGGCTATACGTTTTGAACAAGAAATGATAGAAAGTCGATCAAGGGCTCAAAAGACTCAGATTCTAGCTTAGCTTCCAATGCAAACTTGAGCAAAATACTTACATATAGCAGTTGGGCTCTTGGTCAAGTAACATGAGCCAAAATGGCCAAAAACCTACCTCACTTATGACATCACTCACAAAAAACCTGAAACCCAAAACCAAGAACTTTTTTTGATTGCAGACTTGCCAAGTCTTTTCAGGGTTTAAACAGCTCTCTAAGCGCAATCGGCTGAGGAGCTCTACAGTTGGCAAGTCAACCAAATATCCCTGTTTTTGCCTCGATTTCCAGGTACGATGTATTTGTACACCGGCACCGAATGTGTTAATGTACAAAATGTTTGCAAGCTGAACAGAAAATATACTCTCATAAAGAATCAAGATTTTTCATGGTCAATGGCCTGACCATAATATCGATTCAAAGGACTTGAATATAACCAATTATATGTGCAATGTATTTCTACCACAGTTGAGAAAAACCCAGTTTTTTAAGGGTTTACAACACAGCAAGACAGATTGTATACCACCTTAGATTACACTTTTTTACAAAGTTATTTATGTGTGAAAAATGAGTTACTTTGATAACTCAACCTGCAAGTATAGTCTAATTCTCACAAAATATAAATTCTTACAATTTTAATGAACTAGATGGAATTGACAGTAGTGATTGAGTTGAAACATGTTTTGCAGTAAGATTATCAGGGGTGCAATGAGGAAGGGCAAAGGGGCACAATGCACTGGGCGCCAAATCACTAGGGGATGCCAAAAAGTCCCTACAATGTTGCAGGTACTTTCTTCAACACAGTGCTTTAACTTCCAAAAGACCTCAGGTTCAAACCTGGGGGTGCCAAACTTGTCTTTTGCTCCAGGCACCATCTAGCCTCAGTGCGCCCCCGAAGATTATGCAGAGACTGAACAATGGGAATAACAAACAATGTTCAAACAAAACACTATCAAAAAGACTCTTTTCACAGCGAAGAATCCTATACTACAATCTACATCAGAGTAGATATAATGCCTACTGAGTAGGCATCATCAGCTGTGCAAAGCGCATGAAGTATAAAATATAATTAATTAAAACCCATAACCAGTGAAACTAATATTAAGAGAATCTAATTAAAATGAATACAAAATCGTAGCTACCCAGTTTACAGGGAAAGCTTGGAGAAACAACTATTTTTTTGCCCAAATCATTACACTTGTATAGATTCAAAAAGTCATCTACAAAATTCATAACGTAAATTTCTTAAAACATTGTCATTATGGTTATCTAAACATTTGCTTTACCAAAGCATGAGGCAACTGAGACTTGACTGTATCAAGCAAAATGACAATATGACATAAAAGTTCTACTTCTTGTTCAAAACATTCAGTCCTACCTAAATTGAACATCATCTTCTGAACTTAACAATAGACTTATTCAAACTGCACACAACAGCCCTATTTAATCCCAAACCAAAATCATTCATATGTGAAGAAAGTAGTCTGTTTAATCATGTAATGTTTAATCATGTAATGTTTAATCACATTAATCAGATATTCGCATAGAAACGTTGTTTCCATTTGTATCACTTAATCACATACTTCACTTTAATGAAGTGAGTGAGCTGCACAAACAGTGCTGAAAGCCATTGTGTGTTTTCATTTAAGTATGTGATAGTTAAACAAGCTGTATCCCTAATAACAAATGTTTGTGTTATATAGATGAATGCTTGTTCAAGGACAACCACATAAACATTAGTATTGTCTGGCCAAGGAGTTTGAGAAGCACATTTATATCCCACAGTTCAAGAAATATTTTTGGCATTGAGCTGCCGAATGTCACTAAGTCAAGTAGCAGTCATGTGGTTAGACGTGCAGTGTCTAGAGCGAGGTCGTAAACTCGCTGATAAGGATAGTTGCACATTCTGGTCAAAGCAGGGCTTTGGAGCCAGAACTAAAATTTTAAGGTCCAGCTCTAATCATCTAAAGTTTTTGGATCCAGCTTCAACATCCACAAATTTTGGCTCTGGGTCCAAAATGATTTGGTCTATTGAAAACTAAAAAACATTGTAATATATGTACAATTACATTATTGCACAAGCATATATAAGTTTTTGTGTAATGATATATATATTTGATGGATAGTAGGACATGTCCCAAAACGGTTAAAAAGCCTGATCTACACATGAGTGCACATAGGGCAACCCATGTTTGTTTCACAGTAAGTTAACTTGCTTGCTCCTCAAACTAGGGCTGTCGTACTAGAACCCAAATTTGTAGCTCCATCATCTGTAAGTTTTTGGCTCCAGCTGCATTCAAACCAAATCTCTTGGGCTCCAGCTCCACAGCCCTGGGTCAAATGCATAAAAATGCATGGCAAATTGGCTATGTGATTAATAACTGGAATCATCTGTATTATGAACAGTGCCCCAATGTCTCTGCAGAACCAATCCCTCTGATACTTCTTTTATGTTTAACTGGAGAAAGGTATTTACTTTTTGCCACAACAGTTAACAAAATCTTAACCCATTTTACTATAACCCACCATTGCCAAGGTAGCATAGAAAAATAATGAAGAAAAAATGGGACAAACACAGCTTGAGGATTTACAACCAAAAAAAAAAGTCTAACACTTTGCTTTCATTTACACAGGAACACTCAGTTTAAGTGCATGCAAGTATGATTCTCAAAACAATACAAGGACAAAACTGAATGCATCTGTACAATAAACTGCCAGAATGGTTGCCTTTGTTTTCAGTGTCAAATCACTTGGTAGATTTGTAGTTGTCTTTTATTGTGACACTTGTAGTGAGAGTGCAACAAGCATATAAATGAGGCAAGTTTGTTATTTAAATTTATTTATGTAAGACATCGCAAGTTAAGATGCCTGTGGGCAACAAAAAAAAACAATGTTGCTACTCATATTTTAATGAAAATGGTGTCTAATCAGGCACAACAACAAGGCTGGCCTCACCAGATCTAAAAAGCTTACATCACTAAATCGTAGATAAGTCTTAACAAATGCATCTGCAGTAGAATTTAAGTTGTCTTAGATTTTTGGATGGAAATGTTGTGATTAACTTTAAATTTTAGCAGTACTTAGGGCACTGTTTAACAACTCTGGAAATGGTTTATGAAACAACTGGCATTCATAGAAGCATGGAAGCAAGCAAGCAATACTTACATATATCATATGACACTCAAGTTCAAGTAATGATGAAAAGTGAGTTAAATAATTAGTCTCCACAAAGACAACACAGTTGGATCCTGTGTTTTTTAAGGGATTGTGAGGGACCAAAATTATCTCCCAAATTTCTCCAATTGTCTCTCAAAACATACTTCTAAAGCAGAAACTTTGTAGTTAATGAGCCTAATGAACACAGATATGCTCTAGTACTGACTTTTTCAGCCTGGTGGATCTCTTTTCAGATGTTACTTTCTGCTTCATTGCATGTGGTAAGTATGACTTTGAGTTGAACGTGATGTTTCAACTTTTACACCACAGCATATGCTAGAAAAAATCAATAGGAATGTCTTGTAGGAAACCCAAAGAACAGACACTTACTGAACATGAGGTTAGCCACAGGTTGTTTGGATAGTCTTGTGGAGTATGAATTGATTGAGATGATTGGAATAAAAGAGTAATCAAAATGGTTTGGAAGCAGTTCGTTGTGTTAAGAGTGCATGAATTTACCTACTGCTAGGGTATAAATATTGGGAAGGCTCAAGATGTTTTAAGTACTGGAAAGATTCTTCCAGACATGTATAGTTAACTGGTCTTATTAGTTTTACAGCTGTATTTTAGAGTTTGATGAAGGGCTGAATGGTTGCATTTGAAGCACATACCCAATTGAGGATCAAGAAAGTAAGGTCGGGATAAATTAGTGAGTTTCAGACAACTTTCAATACAAATGATGTGTAATTTTTGTTTGGATAAAACTCCACAAGCTCTTGATAGTTGAATTTTTACCTTTTCACATGAGGTTTCAAAGCTTTATTTATTGTCAAGAATAACACCTAGATCAGTGCTCTTCAACCTTTTTGTCATCTTAGAACCCCTGAGATACTTTCGTGCTGTCATGGAACCCCCATTAACAAAAATTAAAATAACATGAATTACTTGTAAGAAAATCAAATATTTCACTATTAGACACTTCAACAAATAAACAGTTATTACAGAAGTTGAAAAGCCAGAAATTTATTGACTCGGTTGTTCTTGCATTCTTAGAATGTGCTACATTCAGAATTTGGTCATCTGGCAAAAACAACTCGTATCTCAAATATGTGTCGTCCCATTTTCTAACTTTGGCAATTGAATTACATTTGGTCCGCTTTGGATTAGGTGCGTCTTTTACATTTGAACTGCATTGCTCATTACCGTCCACACCTTCGCTGTTGTTATTATTTCACTTCACATAAGAAAATATACCATTTTGCTTCATCTGACTTGACTAAATAGTAAGAAGTTGGGTTTCACACTGTTTTTACTTTATCCCCACAAAGGTTGAACAGCAGGTCTAGCCTGTGACTCAGTCTACTCTCTACTAGACTCAGGGTGATTCACTCAGATCTGAAAAAATCACTACATTTAAAATTTTTGCGTTGAAGTTCGCAGTTTTGCTTGAAATTACTTAGTTATTTACTTTATCACCCAAAAACCTTCACATCATTTGCAAGTTTGTTAGATCATGCTGAAGCTTGGAAAATCTCAAGCCAATAATTTTCAAGCTTTATTCAAGAGCTGAAAACAACATTACTCATTGAGTATTTTAGCCCAATCAACCTATCAACCTAACAATTATTTCTTCTGCAGTGTCCCAGCAGATCAATGGAAATACTGTCATGGTCCACACTGCAGCAATAAACAATTCAGAAGAAAAAACAATCAGAAACTCAAATTAGAAACACTTGTTTGTTCTGTTGGTGCAAATCTTCAAACAACGATTCACGCAATCAATTGTTCATGGATTGAAGGGCTTAAAAGTTGGGAAAAATACAACCGATTTTCTTCAAACACATCCTTTGCAAAAAATCACTAGATTGCACTGAAAAATCACTGGATCACTTGACCAGTCTGAAAATCACTAGATCTTGTGAAAAATCGGTAGGCATGGCACCAGTGGAGTCTACTTTCTACTCAGACTGTGAACTGTACATCAGCAACATCGTATAAATGTGATGCAACAATAACATTCTTAATTGCACAACACTGAACAAGTGATGTAACAGCTCTCAATATTTCTTGTTCAGCTATCTGCACTTGTTCATTTTCATTTATTTGGGAAACAAACAAAAAAATCTGCACTCAACCTCCTGTATATCTAACTTGCCCACTTGTAGTCTCAATGCATCACAGTGATCTAAAAAATTTCATAATGACGCATCACCCAACTTAAGCAAAAATCATTTCCCCTAAAAAATGAGGAATCCTCATGGAACACTTAATCCCCGCGGAACCCCACTAGATGTTTTGTGGAACCCTAGGGTTCTGCGGAACGCCTGTTGAAAAGCACTGGCCTAGGTATTTCAGTTTGTATTTAGATAACTTCAAAATAAGTGGGATTACATTTTTGGGAATTTAGCAGCATGAAGTTAGTCTTATTGTAATTAAGAGATAGTTTGTTGTCTCTTAGCCAGTGGTAAATTTTAGACATATGAAGATTAATATTATCAGCAAATAAACTAAGATGAAAAGATGAGGCTTCTGTGATATCGCTGATGTAAATAAGGAATAGTAAAGGCACAAGGACACTACCTTGAGGGACCCCACAAGACATCTTTTTGTATGAAAATTTACAAGCTGCTATTTTAGTGCATTGCATCCTGCAGCAACCCTCCCATATGAAAACTGGGCAGTTACATTTTCACTGAGACATTTCGGTCTTTTTTTTGCTGAGAATTTTTGGTCACTGAAACCTTTTAGCCATTTGCCTAGCAGTTGTATCAAAACTCGCCATAACAGTGTTCACTAGCCTGTATTTTCAAATATTCTGACTGAAATGACTAAATTTTTTCAGTCATTACAAGAACGTTTTGGTCTATGACTGAAAAATGGCCAAAAAAAACAGCTTCAAGGAACCACAACTCAGTAATTGAGGCGCAAATAATGAGAGAGGTCTGTAGAGATGTTCAGATAGAACCCACACTTCTGCCAATCAATGAAAACGGATTTAAAAGAAAAGTCAACATATCGGACAATGCAAAGTTGGACATTTCTGCAAGAAGACTGTGGAATAGCTGTGAGAAAACGTTCCTTGACATGAGAATCACACATCCTCCTCCACAGTCTCATTCTGATAAGATCCTTTCACAGATTTTACCAACAACATGAAAAAGAGAAAAAGAATAGGTACAACCAAAGAGTGATTGGCATTGAGAAGTCTTCATTCAATCGTCTTTGTCTTCACAAGTGGTGGGATGGACTAAGGTCAACAAAAGATTGGCTGAAAAATGTAGGGAGCCATATGCATTTGTCATGATCTACATTAGAACAAAGCTCAGAATTGCACTTTTGAGGAGCACCTTTGCTGCAATACAAGGCTTTCTAAGGCAAAAAGAGCAATTTTTGGGTCCAGAATCTGACGGACATTGACTTTTAGTCTAATTCCTTAGTAAGGGTCAGCGGTGTCGGTACCACCAGTGTAGGGATGTACCCAGTCATGTCATCACGGGGGGCTTAGCCCCCCAAACAAAGCTCTAAGCCTCCCCAAATTGACATGAGGAACATTATAAATCAATGGAATTTTTGTCAAATTTGAATGCCAAGCCCTCCTTGCACAAACATAAAGCCCCCCTATTGACGGCTTTCTGGCAACGGTTCTGAATTTACCTCCAGTATAGGAATGCACCGCCAGTATAGGGGTTGATTTAGAAAGCAACTACTTGTAACAACAGTGTAGGGACCATCAGCGACAGCGGAGGGATGGCTTTAGAAAGCAGCTGTTTGTACCTCCTCCAGCATAGGATGTTCATTTATAAAAAGACTGTTTGTACCACCAGCATAGGGGTTGATTTAGAAAGCAACTGTTTGTACCTCCAGCGTAGGGAGTTCAATATGAAGAGACTGTTTTATCACCAATGTAGGGTTTAATTAGAAAACAACTGTTTGTACCACCAGCGTAGAAATTGATTTAGAAAGCAACTATTTGTACCTCCAGTGTAGGGAGTTCATTTAGAAAACAACTGTTCATGCCACCAGCATTCGGATTGACTTCAAATAGGCAAACATTTTACAGGATAGGTTAAGAGTCAAAGAACGGTTTACAGGATAGGTTATGGTTCCAAACGTTTCACAGGGTAAGTTTGGCGTCAGGGAATATTGCAATGATAGGTTGGGATGCAGTGTAGAATCGTACACTTTAAAAAAGGGAATTGGCTAGGTAACCGCCTTGCATGACGTGGTTCAAATAAAATGCTGAACCACCGTTGTGGTGGCATAGCAGCAATGTTTACGTCTGCCATTTTAGAGTTCGGCTCTAACCTTGGCGTCTAAGGTTTTGGTAATAGTAGTGTTTGCATGTTTCAATTCATGGGACGTTTTTCTTTTACTTTTTTCAAAATTTGCCAACTTAAGGTTTATGGGTTAAGGTTAGCATTAGGCATGGGCATCATCAGAAGGGAGGGCAGGAGAGGCTTTGGCCCCCCTGGATTTTGAAAATTGCAGCAAAAAAGGGTTGTTTGCTTACTTTCAAGTGGGAAAAACCTAATTTCACCACTTTTGGTCCCTCCCCGCAAAAACTTGTAAGAAATCCCCCTTGGAAAAAAGGCTTCGGATGCCCATGGCGTTAGGGTTAGATTTTAAGTTTACGTTTACTACGTTTCTACCAAGTCTACTGCACCTCATTGTGTTTTACTGTCACATTATAGATGGCAGTCAAATAAGGTTTCAAATCAAGATCCACAGGCGGTTCTGTAGCAACTGCCTTAAAAAATGGCTGTTGATAAGTCCTGAATTCATAAATACTTATTTATTACAAGTTCAGTGCACAAAAAAGAGAACAGCAGGGTTTATTTACTGTGAACAACCTAAACAAAGCATTTTATGATGTCAAAAAAAACAAACATTCAACTTGACACAAGCAACAAACAACAGATATTTATTCCACTGGGCACTCTACATAGTTACAGCCGATAAAAAACTTTTACGCAGAGTAAACGTTTTTCTAAATCAGCCCCTACCCTGGTGGCATAAAAATTCACTTTCTAAATCAACTCCCTACGCTAGTGGCACTGACTCTGCTGACCAGTCCTCTAATTCCTAGGTGCCTACAATTCCCTAAAGCTGAATTATGGTATCAATTCCATTAGCTAATCTTAAATGTGCAATAGGTGTTTGTGTCATAAGCTGAGTTTTTTTCAGTACAGGTCAAAATGTTTTTGAAATGATTGAAAAAAATTAAGTCATTTTGGTCAGAATATCTTAAAATATAGGCTAATGAACACTGCTACGGTGAGTTTTGATACAACTGAGACAAATAACTGAAATACTTCAGTGATCACAATGTTCTTCTGATTTTCACGTCGTTCTTCAGTGATCTGATTTTCACATCAAATGGAAATGCATGACCACAACATTTCGGAGTTTCATCTTAAAAAATGCAATTTCCCTGAAAAATCCTGAGATATATTAAAACTGATTCAAGTTCGTGTAATTGGTTGCTTTAGAGACCTATTTAATGTGTGTTTAATGCATGGGAAAATATGCGTCGCATGCAAACTATCATGGTACCTACTTGTGAAAATAAGAATGGGGACACAAAGTGGGTTGCCTGCAAAAGATGGATATCTGTAAGTAGCGATCTTGGTTGCAGATATAAAATGACATAACCAGAGTCATAAAAACAACATTTTACAGAGATTAATTACACCACAACAGTAGTACAAATATTGTTTGTTGCTATCCTACTCCTAGACCTAATTTCAGCCATCATCCGTCTCAAACTAAGATATTTTATTCTTGGTAACAAGCTCCAGTGGGACCGAAATTAAGGTTTGAACAGTTATGAAAATATAAAAAAGGTAGTGTCTATTTTACCGGCGATATTCTGATGGCAACAGATCAGCTGGAGCTGCTGTGCCACCACACCAGTCAAAGATTCAGTCTCGTGGCATGACGCCATATCAAGAAAAAGGCCACTTAGGAAAATGCCGTCCTGCTCGTGGTGTAATGGTTATGTGTTATGGCTGGTATGCCAACGGTTTACAGTTCGACTCCCTTAACAACTTTCCTTTTTTTTGTTTGCTTTTTTTCAGGCTCCTTTTTTTTAAAACTGTTACGTTTAAAGGTTAGTGTTGTTAGGTTAGGGCTAGAGTCAGGGTTAAGGTTAGGTTGTAGGTTTATCTTTTAGTTACATTTACTTCATTCTACCAAGCCCTTTGCTGTTGCCATCTTCATCTTGGCGGCAAAATAAGCACTGCCTACAAAAAATGAAAACATTTCAAGTCTGTTAACATCACTTGATCAGAGTAAAATTATATTAAATTAAAATAAAAAACAATTTTTGGCATTGCAGCTTTACCTTCATTTATTATTGTGCAACAAGGTACTTTTCCACTCTGGTTTACATCATCACACATCTGTTAACAATATAACCGCCCTAACGAACATCCATTCTTTACATTGTGCTTTGTAGCACTGTAGGCCTATCCACAAAGTGCAGATAACAACTATCAGTGGCGTATGCAGAAAATTTTCATGAAGGGGTTTCATTCAGTGGCATAGGTGGCCATTTGTATTTGGTGTGCGCTGTTTGTGGCATCGCAATTTGAATTTGACGTCATATTCATGTTTTCAAGCGAAGTTTGTTGACATAATCTTCTACACGCACTCTCCTTATTTTTAAAAAAAATCAAGCCCTATAGGCTACACTCGCCTTATAATAAAGTGTTTGTAAAATATCAAGCTCAAGGAAAGGTTAACCCCCCTTGCGTACACCCTTGACAACTATCAACCTCCTTCTCTTCTTTTAACTACCATCTCCAAATTGTTCGAACATCACAATACATTTTTCTAAGCAAGAAAAAAAACACAGTAAAATTATACAGACCATGATCATGATGGAGTACCGTCATTATGCGTGTGTTCCACCAGGCACATATAATAGCACCCCAAATGGGGTTGGACAGACAGAGTAAAGACAGATTACAAAAAGGTTTAACAGTAAACAGCAACACAGTAGTGTTAGGTATATGATAAATTAACAAAGTGAGGTTAGTCAGGATGGCTGAAGAGGGGAGCAAAACAATGCTGCACAGGAGCTTTACAGAAGCCATAAAAAAACATACTGAAGACAGAATAAAGTAATAAAGCTCACAGAAAACACAGATACTCAGAAGGCGTCTCGTATTTTGTAACCACCATTGGAAAACCAGTTTGTTTTCAAACCACAACAAGAACATCAACTTGCAACAGTTGATTCAACACAGCACTGATGATACATGCCAAATATTTACTCAAACAGACTGTCATATTAATATTACATGTGTTGTGAACAACACAAGGAATCCAAGGATACTCCAGTTTTTGCTGTTTACTTGGATGGGTTTGAGGCATTTGACAGAACTAACCACAACCAGCTTTTTGCAGTTTTCTTGGACATGTGTAGTGTGTTTGCTAAACTAATTAGGCACAATGTATTGTATGTACGCATGACATGAGGATGAGTATAGTAAGACTGCTGTTGACATAAGCAACAAACTACATGCAAGTAGAAGTGGAGCACTAACTAAGTGCTATCTTTTTACTGCCATTTTTGCTGCAAACAACAGGGTAAGGCAAGGGGAGTTCTGAGTCCATAGCCTATNTTCGCTGTTTACCTTGATTAACTCTCAATCCAGTTGGTGGGCTCAGAAAAAGAGTGATTTGCAAACATGAGGCGATTACATCACAAATGCAATCTATTACGCCTCTAGTCTAATATCAAATAGTATCAGGATGCTATTGTTTCGCAATAATAATGCCGGTGAAGGTGATAGTGTCTCCAGGCTTACTTTCGGTCCGAAGACCTGTTTTCGGTCGCGGTCCCTCTGGTCGAATTTAGGGTTGCCTGTAAAAGGCAGAGCTCCGTAAATAGCGGAGCTTGGTTGCGGAGGTTTGATGACGTCCCGGAGTCGTCAAAAAAACGATATTTTTCATTGAGCAATGACATGTAAACGTTAGCAAAAATAATTTTACTGCAAAGGGTGATGTTACACTACTGTAAAAAAATTGTATTTTGAAGTTTTAATATTTTGGTTATCTGAGTTTCACAATGGTTCGGGGACAAAAAAATAGGTTTCAACAGTGGTGAATGTATTAAATTTTTGAACATCACAAACTTCCATGTATTCCATGTTTGGGGGAAACGCATATTAAGTTGCAGTGATACAACATTTTTCCTTCACTATTTTTCCTTTTTTTGATTTTGCAACGCAACTTTCTTCCACTCCGGTTACGTCATGAAACCTCCGCAACCAAGCTCCGCTATTTACGGAGCTCCGCCATTAACAGGCAACCGAATTTAGTCAAGTTGCTGTAACCAAAAGGGTAAGCGGTGCTGGGAGAAAAGAATGATGGAGATTTTGTGTTGCCAAAAAAATTGAAAATTCCCAAATTTTCGAGACCCGGTAGTGGCAAAATTGATGAAGAAATTAAAACATACGTAGAAATGGTTTGTACTAAATTAAGGAACATAAAACCTTTGGTGTTGAAAGTGTACTGAACGAAAAACAATTTATCGAATAAACAAAGAAAAAGTTTTAGCAAACTCACTAAACTAACAGAAGAAAGCAAAATTGTGATCTGCCGAGCGGATAAAGACGGGAAAATTGTCATCGTTAATTACGACGACTACGACGCTATAAAGACCAGGGAACTGCAACAGTTCGAAAAATTAGACGTGTCTGTATATGGAAGCGACACCTACCTTGAAAAAGTGAGAAAAGATTGCAACGAACTCGTTGTTAAACTCCATGCTATAGGGGAATTGAAGGATGAACTGCTACTACCGATAACTGGAATGAAATGTAAGAACAACACATACCGCAAGGTCAATGGTGCATCAGCAAAATATTTTCGCTGCGACACACCAGTGTACTCTTACCCGCTTTTCAAGACACACAAGCTAACTCCGGAAAATTTGTTGAACGTNGATATTAAGGAAATACCGGTGCGCCTGCTGCAATCTGCTGGGAACATCAGCACCTCACGCATTACTGCATTTCTTGAATTCATACTGAAACCTATCAGTGT
>JGI24022J15233_10002011_pt1 | contig 18320 bp, 12 predicted proteins | sample Ectturendosymbi2_FD_15233 | JGI IMG/M metagenome (IMG submission 15233) | reverse complement strand
GGTCCCTAGAATCAAAGAAAATCGGGTCCCTATAATCAGAGAAATCGGGTCCCTACAGGTTCACATCGGGTACCTAACATTTTCCTTAAAAAAAACCCTGGTGTAATGCTATTATAAACTGACGAGAATTTCTGTACTTTCTGCGTATTTACTTAGCCGTATTGTTAATATTGTTCCGTAGATTAAGTGAAGACGCTGTAGAAAAGCAATCAAGCAGCACATCAATTCTGTTAAACTCTTCGGTGACTGATGAACCCACAAACTCCATAAATAAAGCAACAGCTGAGAAACAACTGCCTCAGAATCTTCTAAGTGATGCTGTAAGACGAACGTTTAGCTAGTACAAAAGCATTAATGTTGAAAGCCTACGTTTAATGTTTTCTTTGACAAAACTATTTTCGAGTGCCGTTTTTTCACAAGTGGACTATAATCGTTACTCACATTTTTTAGTTTTATAAGTAGGCTATCCTTCCCCTCTTGCACAATGTCCACGCTAGGCGAATGATGCAGCAAAATGTTTCTGGGTTTAAGATATGAGATAGAAGCACCTGGGCTGATGTAAATGTTTTGATCTGTACATTTGCGTAAAGTCAGTGTTAATCACAAAGTAGTTTTTAAGCTAAATCACCATTTTCAAATTTAAAAACATGGTAGTAGTTGCACTTTATTAATCATTAAAAAAATTATATTTTTACAAAGATTACATTTTCTTTATACATAAACAAAATGCTTCCTTGCAAATTCGTGTGTGTGCATGTGCAGCGCATGAAATAGGCTGTAAAAATTGCTTTGAAATGCATTTGTTCTGAATTTTATCGATCTTTGCATGCGTTGGCTGCGAACGTTTTGCTCTTGTTTCAAACGGTTTGCAGAAAGACGAATCCCCGCAAGGTGCACTGCAAGCTCATAACGAGCGAATTCCAGAAAGTTCCAAGCTTCTGCTTCTCAAGGAGATTCTCTCTCTTCCAATAAAGCATGAAGGCCTGCCAACTGCAGAGAAAGTCATACGCCCGAAAAGAAGGCACGGTCTTTCACTGATTTATTTTACGTAAACTTGTGGAAATTCCAACCGAACAAAAACAATAAAGGCTTGCTTTTTTCCAACTTGAAATAAAATCTTCTATGTCATTTGCTCTGGCTTGTAGTCTCACTCTGCCAAATTTTCCCACACTGCGCTTTTTAAATGGTTTGGAAAGGCAAGTACCAGTCAGCCTGCATGTTTTGGTGTGTGTTCCAAAGACCCTGTTCCAGTTTGTTGCTAATTTGTACGTAGATACGCTTGACGGTCTAAACGCCTCAGAAATCGCAGGAAAGAAGGCAAGTAATTACGGTCGGACTTTTGATTGCTCCAAACAACCACATGCATCAGCATTTTCGAAGACCTTTTGCCAACCTTTACATTTGTTTGTCGCTAAAAATCAAGTACAAGTTTCTTGGCCTGCTCATAACTGAGTGCATGCAATTTGTCTGTTGATAAACTTGCAAGAATCACATTCTTTCAAACGCAAAATTATTGCAGAAATTTTTCTTTTTTTAGTCCCACTGAGATCGAAGCACGAAAAATCCTGTGCAAACTTAACTGCCATTTTCCTCACGAAGGTCGTTGCCTCAGCTGCAGGCCTGTTTATGTCGTGATTGTCTAGTCTAGGATCAAGCCGTGATCCACAGTGAAGTAGAAGTAAAGCTCTCAATTACTTCCACTTAGGTTCATTGATTTGGGAAATAGAAATTTGAAGGAAGTTCCGGATGAGCTCTTTGATTTTGAAGAAACAGAAGAACTTCATTTGGAAAAAAATAAGTTGCAATCACTTCCCGATGACATCGTGTATTTACGCAATCTCAGGTGAGTTGGTACTGTAAAACGCAGACATACAGTGTAACGTCTCACATTAAAATTTCATCTGCTGCATGCAGTCGTGTGGACCTCACAGGCATATTCTGAGAGGCTACTGCTGCAGGAAATGGTGGCACCTCAAAGGCGCGTGGTAGAATCTGTTGGAAACTCGAATGATAACCATGCACCTTTTACAAATATTATGTAGGTTGATGCCCTTGGTGGTAATCATTGTGTGCAGTAGGTTTCCTAAATTATGAGATACTGGTGCTGCCGACTTTTCATGTCGGATGTGGAAAACCTTATAACGGTTAATACTGGTATTCCCCATAATGCAAATAAAAGTGTTCTGAACGTAGATCAGCAAAAATACAGAACACCACGTAAAAGGGATTGCTAACAGCAATCGTTTTATGCTGAAGTAAACAGTGTATTAAAATTAGGGCAAACATTCAATTTATCCACACTTTCTTGCAACATGATCTAGAGTTTTTTGGCGTAAACCAGTGGTTCCCAAACTGGGGGTAAATTACCCCTCGGGGGTAATATGCGATTCTTCGAGGGGTAACGCAGAACCAAACCACAATGTTGTTCTGCATTATGAGCGATCACTGCAGAAGAAATTTTCGACATGAATGCGAAAATTTTTTCTTGGTGGGTAATAAGACATAATCGCTGCCTTGATTTGGGTAACGGTTCGAACAAGTTTGGTAACCACTGGCGAAAACTATTTAATTATACTGCGACGGACAAATGCCAAACGCTGAATGCCGGGAAAACGTTTTCCTTCAGGAGTTTGTAAGTTCCAGTGGTACCTACAAAAATGTTAGATATCAGCATCAAAGCGAATAGGTCATGCTTGTTAAAACATACACAAAAATCTGTTAAAAAATCTGAAAGATTTTGCAGAAGATGGTTGCATCCCAGGAAACCTTCGTAGTTGTGTAATATATATATGACAATTTTTATTAACGTCTTATGAACTCTTTTCAGAGTTTAAACGAACATCAAGCCCAAATCGTAACGCATTTCTGTTTGGTGAATGTATTTTGATGCAGTCTTCGAATAAGAGTTTGTCTACAAAACGTGACCATTTTAACTTTTAGATTTATAATTTCTTATGCGCCTCGGTCTGTTTCAGTTGTTACGTAGTAGCTTCTCTGGTGTGTTTGTTGAATGAGCGATGCAGCGTATTCCAGCGCAAAGCATCAAAAACGAATTTTTGCTGTGCAGAGTTCTTTACCTGGACTCCAACAACTTGAAAGATTTAAACGAAGTCGTATCGCAGCTTACCAGCCTGCGTTCAATTGACCTCAGCAACAATCCTCTTTCACCCCTACCCACTGGCATCCTTTCGCGCCTGGTCTATTTGAACGAGCTGCGTCTCTACCGGCTCGGATTGAGGGAATTTCCTCGAGACTTTTGTTGCGTCATGCCTCATCTGCGCCTTATAGGATTGTCGCATAATTCGTTGTCACACCTTCCTCCTGAAATGAACCGGCTGCGTCTACTGGAAGAACTACATCTGGAAAACAATCTATTTCAAGAGTTTCCTCTCTCAATTTGTACACTGCCAGAAATGAAGGTACAGTACAACGAAACTGTTTGGCTTTTGCTTACAAAAATACTTCAATCCGCCTTGTTTTATCTGAAAACCGACTTCACTATCTACTCCCAGATAGCCATCTTTCAACGGGTCGCATTAGAGACCTTACTTGCCTAACCCTAGCAAGTCACGAGCTTTTTAGTCTAATCTGGTCAAAATCCGAGCCTACAGGCAAGATTTTCATGTAATGTAACCGGCTGCTGTCGGATCCACATGTGGCTCACGCTAGAAATGTATGAAAGGCCCTACAGGCCCCTGTATATTACTGCTGTACCTTTCGGCAGTTTTAACATGTCGCGCTATTAAATCTTCCAAGACTCTAGCCGTGTCGTATCGCAACGAATCATTTTACTCTCCGGAAAATGGTGAGGTCCGATCAGTTCCTTACTTAGTTGAATTAGCGAAACATTTCAGTGGCTGTTTTCTTTGTGTTTTGACTACGTTTTAAAAAGTAGAATAGCTGCGTTGAAACCTCTGACGAAAGCATTAGAATCTGAATTCAATGTTATTGCGTTTTACTCTTTTCATTTTACGGCAAGCAAACACCTCAGCAATGTGTTAAAAAGCATTTCATTTATATATTGGCACACTTTTGTTTATAGTTATCTCAATTTCAAGTTCCACTTCGGAAAAATCGTACACAAAAGATGGATGTGTACACAAAAAAAAGACGACTGCAGAAAATGTTATTGAGAACCATTTTTATGGCTCACTCGAGCTTTGACCAACCATTGTCACTCTTAATGCGGCCTATCGGTTTGCAGCACGATTTTGAATAATCTAACTGAGACCAAAGAGCGTAAACCAAGCCTACTGGGAGTTACCGATGCTTTTCTGCATTTAAACAACATTCCATCACATCTGGCCTTCCCTGCGTGATTCGACATGACCTCAATAGCACACCCAACAACAAAGACTCAACAAATTTGCTCATGATTGTCGATATCCTATCCCTGGACGTGCCCAGCGGTTGCTTTATTCCCCGTTCTGACTCGGTCCTTTCGCACTACTTTTGCTTTGATCAAAGACATGCACTTTCCAAGATCCGGCATCAGCCCCATAAAACCGCTGTCTGGGCTAACAAAGAAAATTATTCGTCTGATCAGTGCGCATCATTTCATTTTTGATAGCACACTAAAAGTGTCAGGGCTAGAGAAGAATAGTTGAAGTTGCCACTTTGGTAGTAACAATTTGTTATTTGGCTTGGTAACAATGCGACGAAGTTGAACGTAGAAAGATTTTCTTCATTTTTCACGAACGGCTATGCAGACATCCTACCACAAGCATGCATTTAATAAAGACAAACAAGTGAATCTTGTGTCCGTGAAAACCTCAGGGCCAATTCTCAGGGAAAGAAAAAAATGCTGTTGGCGATTACATGCTGCGTAAAGGCCGGAGATGAACTAATTGTGGCTCTTCACTTTATTTTCATGGGAAATTTCTAAAATTCAGGAAAATTTTTGACGACAATAAGGTACTTTGCACGAAAAAGGCTGGTGACAGAAATCGCGGGCAGTGACAAATTTTCCAAGGCAAGGAGTTTCCCCTGCTCGGATAAAAACTTCCTTTTCCACAGTGGTTACAGCATTCAAACACCCACTCGTCTTTTCAATACGCCTGTGCTTTTCAATTTCCTTTAACCATGCCTAATTGATTTTATGTGTGAACCAATCTACTTCTACCACTTATTAAGGCTATGCTTAAAACATGTGTAATATCATTACGTCAGTATAAGTATCGCCAGGTTTATAACAAGTTCGAAGCACTCAGAAAATTGAAATCAGTCTGTTGATATAGTTTCTAGATATGGATGGAAATCAGTTGGAAAGAATACCGGAGCAAATCGCTGGCATGTCGCAGCTCGAACAACTCCACTTGTCGCGAAACCGCATTCTGCGTCTTCCGGACGCACTCTTCCTACTAGACAGACTGAAAGTGCTCAACGTTGGCAAAAACCAGCTGTCTTTCGTTCCCGATTCGATTCAGTGGCTGAAAGAGCTCGCCGAACTGGGACTGAGCGACAACAACATCACCTCGCTGCCGTACCGCTTCTATCGACTCGAAAACCTGCAGGTACTGCACCTGCGAAACAACTCGCTCGGGTACCTGGTGAAGCGGATATCAAGGCTGAAACGCTTGAAGTACCTGGACATGAGTGGAAACAGGTGAAAAAATCGAGTTTATACAAAGCTTTGAAAATGATTGTCGGTGAACGAACCAAGGCTGTAGATCAGTGTTTTTCAACCGGGGTTCCACGAGTGGCTGCCAAGGGTTTCGACGAAGCACAGGAATAAAACATAGATGCGACATTTTTACCCATTTGGTTTATTACAGAAAATAGGATAGACACTTGGATAATTGCATAGGGTTCCATGAGCAACGCAAACATTTGCGGAAGGTTCCGCTTCAGCAATCAGGTTGAAAAACACTGCTGTAGATGTTCGGTAAAAGCTTCGGCAAGCATTGTGTGTAATCGACCAATTAGATTACTTGAAAATGTCATGCGCTGTACACAGTGCTGGACAAAAAAATAGAAGTGTGTAATGCGCAGAAAGGAATCGAGACAGATACATCTACTGCAAACAAAAGAATCAGTGTCAGGACCGCTGTTACAACTGTTGAGTGTACATTTTAGGTTCCCTTTATAGGAGGCTGTTTTACGTAAGTCCGAGTTAACTGAATTTCAAATTGCTGTACGTTTTAAATGATCCAGTTGCATGCAGCAATAAAGCGCTTTGGGTGTAAGGAATAGATTTAACCATACACAGAACAAAAGCGTTTGATTTTACAAGAGTAATGTGACAAAGCAAAGGGAAAACTGTTTTTTAATTGTTGGGTGTAAACATACAAAAATCGTATAGTGAAGACGACATCATAGGAAGGCAGTAATCCACAGATATAATGTACAAAACACAAATATTCCTGTTTCAGTATTGTCTGTCGTTGCCGCACAGAAATGTAAGGTCATTCCTATATCATTATTCCTGCCTGTGGAAATATTTTTTGTTTTATAAATAGAAATTATTTGTGACAATGTTATAACATTTTGATTTTGATCCGCACTTTTGGCCCAATATGTGAAAAAGATCTCTGCAATTTGTAGTCTTTTTGTAGAAAGGGCATATCCAGTGGTCACTGGTGTAGGAGGCGAGGGTGCAGGTGGTGCAATCGGACCCCCAAAATTTTGATTTGGTGAAAATCCGGACAAAATCCCATACAATCTGGGCAAAATCTTTGAGAACCTTCTAAAACTCCCTGAAAATTTGAGCAAAATGGCGCCCAACATGCGTTGATTTGAAAATAATGGCGCCCGAATTGACATAAAGAGCTGTTTTTGGAGATCACTTGTTTTGAAGTATTTTTTGGACGAGATGGAAGAATCCGGGCACAATTCCTTCACACCCCCAAAACTTTGCCTGCTCCTACACCTATGCCGGCGGTGGATATTAGGTGAGGCAAAGGAGACGATGGCCTCGGGCCCCCTTTTCAGAGATGCCGTGGGGGCCCCCTCTGCGAGTTTCGCACTTAATTTTTGCATTGTTTTGTTGAAAAGGCTTATGAACCACTCTAGACCCATCTTTATAAGCTCCGGAGAAAGTTGTATGTTTTTCAAAATAAATCAAAAATTATGTGCAAAGGGGTCCCTCAACAACTTTAATGTGTAGTTTTGGGCGCCTTTCTGACAGTTTGCCTCGGGCCCCTAAATTCTAATATCTACCCTGAGCATATCCAAGTGAAACAAATTGTCTGGTTACGATAATTAAATCAATACTTGTTATTTTGGTGAAAGAAACATTGAAAGCTTTTGAAAATAATTTATTTTTAGCTTAAACAGTAACTTCAACATTTCCAATCTGCATACTGTACTGTAGCCTACGTACAGTTGAAACTTCTTTGTGTTGGTAGAAACTCGCATTACAACTTTTGAATTTGTTGGAAGTAACTATTCTGAGCGCCTTACTACGGGTGCTGTCTGAAAGGAAATTGTATTTTTGGAGGTTGATGCCTAACTAGTAATAACATAGTGAAGATGAGAACACGCTGGGTAGTTCGTAAAAAAATAGTGGAAAACAATACCTCAAGCAACTAATAATTTTCGATATTTTAGTTAGTTGTTTGGGTACCAAGGGTAGGGGAAGTCGGCACCTACGAACCACTTTTTATGACACGGTGCAATATTTAATATTTTTTGTTCAAACTTTTGCAGTTAGTATCTTAGGGCTGTGACATGCTTTGTGGGAAATTACGGAGCAAAATAACTGGAACCTTAAAAGTTACATTAATTATTTCATTCGTCGCTCAAGTGGATCAGTGGGCCCCAAGAGTTGGGACCCATGAACCTGCTTTAGGGACCAATGAACCAATGCGTAAAACAGTACAAGACTGTTGGTTCGTTGCTGCAAGATTTGTATGTGCCATTCGTTTCATAAAAAAGTCGAAATAATGAAAATCCTAGCAGCTAACTGAAACACATTGATGGGTTTATTATCACAGGCCATTGTACTAATTTATGAAAAGTGGATCTCCGGTTAAAATTTTTTGCAGGTGAACCAAAACGAAACGTTGTTTTGAAGATCAGTCACGAAAGTTGAGCAATAATAGGCTAGAAGCTTTCTGGTTCGTAAACACCATGCCTCAGTATTGTCACAAATGAAAAATTTTGAATTTCCGCACAGGTCACGCTAGCTACAGTCCAGATGATGGTTTACAACAAAAATGTGATGAAAACGATTTTCCAAGCGTTTTTAACGAATTTAATGCTGAACTTTAATTCAATTCCGAGCGCTAAGTTCACTGTAAAGTATTTTGAGTTCAACAAAAAGTGCTAGAAAGAATATTTTGAGTATCAAAGGCTTTAGTTTAACCTAGAAATATAGAACAATATGTCAGACCGCACGATTCCTATTATCCAACAGGTAATTGTACAATTCTGTAATTGTTATTTCTCCTGACAGTCCGCTTATCTGTCCATACTGTCATGTGATAAAATTATTCGTTTGTGTGTAGCTATATAGCTTGTAGCAAGCAAGTTTTTCAAAAAGTTTATTACCTGGCAACAATATAATTATTGGTATTTAATTTGAGCAGTTCTCGTAAGATCCAGATTTATGTATAGGCATCATTTGTACAAGTCTCGAGCATTGAATAAATTCTACTCTTCAAGCAAACGGATCTCAGACGCAAGGAGAGGAAACACCATTTGCTCACTTCAGCCCCAGTTCGTTTGATATGCTGACCTCAAAAGTAGCGGTGGGTAAAAATTTTCGCTGGCATTCGCAGATTGACCGAACTTCCAGAAAACATCTGCGGTTTGACGAAGCTTCGCATGCTGGCTCTGGATGACAATCGCCTGACAGAGATTCCGAGACACTTCGGCAACATGAGGAAGCTACTAGTGCTCGGCCTATCTGGAAACCAAGTACGTGCGTTCGTTGCCTCTAAGCATACCTTCAATACGATTTCTCATTCGTTGAATTCAGTTTCACAAAAATTGCCGCAGCTGAACTGCTGTGCGTGATTGTGTGCTCCCAAAATACGCATCATATTGCGTGCTTCTCTTAAAGTTCTCTTGGCCCGCCTCAATATCAGGAGTCTGACACCATTGCTTTACACTTACAGCAAAAATGTGTGGGCTATTTTAGCTTTTGTCAATGTCTGTGATAGAATACAATAAAGGTTGTTCCGTGGCTTAAACCTCCCTGGGAAAGCTATCGCTTAGAATTTGTTGAAAAGCACAAATCTCCTTACCTTGAAAAATCTAAGATTGAGATTTTTTACTGCCACGTAGGTCAGGCGAAGAGTGCAAAGGGCACGAAATATATGCAAGGATACGCTTAGCGTTCCAATTATTTGCTTGGTGTTTCTCTGCAGTTTAACGGCTTTCCCCTGCCGGTCTGCTCTTTGCCAGCATTGGAACGACTGTACCTGGGTCAGGATGGCGGAAAACCATTAACGAAGTTACCAGAACAGGTTTGTCGATGCAAGATTGACTCACTCACAGCCCGTGAAAATTTTGCTTGCAATCATATAAAAACTTTGCCACCGTTTCTCATGAAAAACTTTAAGGGAGTGGTGAAAATACCTTACGTAAAATTATAATAAGTGTAAGCGCATTTAGAAAAAAACAAGATACCTGTGATGTATGTTTTGCTATAATGTCATCACGGCTTCCTTCTTTACAATACACAGTACACAACCCAAAAAGATAAAGTTACATGCTTTTAAAATAACTTCTGTTACACTGATAGAAAACGGCTTCTCACACTGTTACTGATCAAGCGTTGGATAGCAAAGTTTTTCCGGCAAAGATACCCTAGTTGTGCCAAAGTCATACCTGACAGTGTGAAATGCGTGGTGGCATTTCTGCTCATTTTTTTCTGCAATCGGTTAATGAGTGAGGCTTGTATTGCTATAGCTGCACGTATAAGCTAGATTACAACGACTGTGTATGATGTACTGTAAGCCGTATTGTGTGGTGAGCTGTTTGTTTTTATTAAATGGTCTGTCCATCCCTATCGAGGTGATGAGACGGTTTGCAGAGATGAAGAGAAACATGCTTTCCTTTCGCATTCTTAACAACCGTGTCAGCTAATTCTTTGTTGTGTCTTTTTGGGCCCAGGGGCCAGCAACCTTTTTCGCACTACGGACCTGTTTATGCCTGACATACATTGTGCGGATCGACCCTCAATAAAATAACGAATGTTTGGTGCATGCAAATTTATTACAACTCATCTGCTCTGTGAATAATTTTCTTAGACTTATCTCGAAGTCTAAGAAAAGTGATAAAACTCAAGCGTCGAAGGAATTTTATGTGTGCTTGCAGAAAACTTGATGAAAATCTTGTTTTTGTGGGTATTTTTGGCCGCAAAAGTGTACTACTTATTGAAAAAGGAATTTATATCTTTGCACCAGCCTAACTGTGAAAACAGTCTTGGAATCGGGAATCCTACCCCTAGGTCAACTGTGGGATTTTCCATAGAGAAACAAAAACGGCGAGTTTATCAGAAAATTTTGCAGTGTTTGGTTCAATTTGGCCTTGGTTCTGCACGACCCAGTAACAAAGCCCTCACGGAAAGGCACCAGGTCGCGGCCCGGTGGTTGCTGATAAAGGAACTGGTGTGATGAGTTACAAAAGTCACATGTGATTTGTGTGGATTTTTCCAACTGTGTACTGAATTACAAAAGTCCGCACAGCTCAACTGTAAAACACAAGGCTGTGGTTTATTTTATCGATGTTTTGCGACAGATTCAACATCTTAAGAATCTTGAAGAATTGTATTTGGACAACAATCTCTTAATATCTCTTCCCCATACGATTCGACATTTGAAGAAGCTCCGGGTGCTTGACGTGTCTTGCAACAGGCTTTCCACTCTTCCGCCCACGATCAGCGAAGTGACGTGTAAGTCGGTGGAACTGCTATTATTCAACCAGTGAAGTCACGACGAATAGGAGAGAGCGATTCATGCATGCGACAGGCGCAACGTTTGTGACGACACAAAGGGTTAATGGAGCCTGTATATCGGCAGTGAAATATTGCATAAGCAAAATAAACGTTTTCCTTCTATAATTTTCTTAAAAATTTTGGCAATGGGCTTGATCTTCACGGTTGTTCATGTTTGGCAGATTTTCAAAATTTCATTGAAAATACGAAGTTAAGTTGGTTGGTAATATTTCGCTGCCTTTTCACCTTAACAACAGCTGCCCTTGAGCTAAATCAGTGGTTCTTAACCTTTTTTACATAAACTACCCTTTCATCGAACAAGATTACCAGATTTACCCCCTATACACTCAATGGTGCTCATTTATTGAAAATACGAAATTAACATCTCTTACATTTCGGAATGATTCATAAAAATTTATATCGGCTGCGATGCATGGTTTTGTAAATTTACCCCTTCGGAGATGAAATTTACCCCACGTTAAGAACCATTGGGTTAAACCTTTGCTGCTATTATTTGTAGCCAAGCGTTTTACAGTTTTCGCCAAGCTTGTACTTTGGAGGAAACAATCTTCGATGTTATGGTAAGAGATTCCCAACTAGACCTTACTATCCCGTGTGTCGTAAACCTCGTGATGTCACTGCATTCACATCACGTGTTTTCTGCCATGTTCAACGTCACTTGGTGTTTGATCTTGTAGAGCCCTCTGAGAAAGAGCTTGGGGTGAAGTTTGCCACTGTTTTGGAATATTGCATTATCACGTTCTTCAATTCGTTTCTTGAAGCTTGACAAAAAAACAAAATGCGTTTATTTCAAGCTTTCGAATAAAAAGCTGGGTTCAAACCTCGCAATTAAAAAGGAACTTTACAGAATTAGTAAAGTGTATAATAGAATTGCGGATATTTTGCTGCACTTGATGCTTCAACTTTTTCAAATGTCCTGGGTGGCTTGAAACTTTGCCAAATCGGTTCTAACATTGACGTGTTATTACGTGTTCTGGCAACACTTTCACCCGCAATGCAGGGTTGGTGAGGCTGCGTCTGCACCACAACACCTTGAGACACCTGCCAGACACGATTGACAAAATGGAAGCATTAAAAGAGCTGACACTTCACGGAAACTGCCTGGAGAATCCTCCACAAGATGTTTGCGAAAAAGGTCTTGAAGGATTGCAAACGTTCTTGGCTCAGGAAAGAAAAATCCGTCGAAGTGCAACTAAAGTGAGAGTTTTTATACACATGAAATGTATGTGCGGAACCTTGAATTTCAGTTTAGAAAAAACATAAACAAAAGCGGGTTTCACATTCTCTTTGTTTTCAGCTTCCATAAAAAATAAACAAATTCGGCATCTTTTCTGCATTGTGGTATTGTGGTATTGAGAAATTATCACAGACTATAGAAACGGGAATCCGTTTAAAGAAATTTGAGTGACTCAGTTGTAGTCCGCAAAATCTGCTGCTGGCCTTTCATGTTATGCTACGATTGTTTATTGTTTGTTTTGGCGATGGCATCCATTGCGTTATTATTTAATTCCAAAAGGGTAGATTTGAATATTTTTCTCCCGTGACAAAGATGCGCAATATTTTTAATCACTAAAGTGTTTGGCTGGAACCCTATGAATTTTCAATTTGCACCATTTTCGTTTTCAGATACAAGCTTGGTGGAGAGGAACAATGGTCCGTGCTGGCCTTGGACCGTTCAATACAGGAACGAAGTCAAAAAAAGGGAAGAAAGGAAAGAAGGGGAAAAAGGGCTCAGCCAAAGGATCTGCTAAAGGGAAAAAAGGAAAAGGCAAATAAAACAAAACGCTTTTTTTCGCAGTAAACTAATACCCAGCTTGGTGAACTGCAAGTTCCCAAACAAACGTTTGAATTAATCTCCAGGTTGAATTTGTAGAACCATTTTGTCCCTTTGACTTTTATCTCGTTTACTACTACTTGATAGTTACAATTTTTGAAAACTGAATTACTTGCAAAGACTACCACGAACCATGCCGGCGCCATTCACCAGAAGTTTAATGTGATTTGTTGGTAATTAAACTATTGCTAACTGCAAAAACAACTTTCGTTTTCGTGGAAGGAAAAGCAAAAGCGAAACCACTTATTTTTTGGTAAAATCTGAAACATGGTCTGGGCCTGTGTCATTCAAAACACTAAATACTTTGTGCAATTAAGTTTCTCATGGGCGCTTTTTTAGATCAAGCTCTAATCCTCACTTGATCTGATTGAGTTTATTATTTCTGCAAGCCTCTTGTTTTTTTCTGCAAATCAAGCTTTTTCAGCAGAAACTCTCGATCTTAGTTCGGAAAGAAATCTTCTTTACAACCCACACAAGGTTGAAGAAAGGCTTTAAATCAAACTCAGCTGTAACTGTTCTTTTTTAAAAAACTTTTTCGACAATCATGATCAAATAAGGTAGCTCGTAACTGATAAAAGTGTGTTCTTAGCTCATAGAATATTTATCAAAATGTATCCGGCAAGAATAGACTATGTTGTCTCTTGCAATCTTTTTTCAGTGTGTTTTTGAGCTTATGTAAATGCCAACAATTGCAACTTGCACCTATCGTTTTTAAACACTCCCTAAGCTTTCAACTGTAGTTTACTGCTTTTAACACAATTTCATCGAAATTCACCTCAAGCTTTGTCCATTTGCCAATATAAAACTTTGACTGTGCGAAAAAGCTTACCCTGTCGCATGTATGCTGTAACAGTGCTAACTTTGTGTGCATCTGCCTTTTTCCCAATAATGTCGTGAGAACCTGATGTAGAGCAAACGGTAGTGTATTAGCAAATGTTTGCCTATCATGGGCGTCTTTGAGATTAAAGAGTTGTGCTTCTGCGTCTCTGTTTTTCAAAGGCTTGGTGTGGATTATTGCTTTGAGTAGTCTCAGCAGGCTGCACTGAATTTTGACCGGTACAAGTGAGTTTCGAGTCAGAATGTTGACGCTGTTACGCAAGTTGCTAAGCAGCGCGGGGTGACTCTTGAGGAATATTGATTTTGTAAAAAATCGCCAGGTATTGGCTTAAAACAGCTATGTCCAACCCAAATGGCTTACTGAGCCAAAACGTATGTCACTATCTTGATCAGGGCCGCACATTGAATGACATATTATTGATGAGGGCCGCACATTGAATGGCTTACTTTGATCTTAGCAAACCAAAGAGCTTAAACTGATATACTGAAATTGTTCGAATCCTGATTGCAACGGTAACAGAGTGATAAAGCGACACTGAGGACCACCTGTATCAAAACTGTCAAGTTCATGATAATCAAACAAGGACAGGTTGTCAGTATGTAGGATACTTTTACTACAGCGTAAACCTAAACTGGGCCGCACAAAAACCTCGACTGGGCCGTGGGTTGGACATAACTGGTTTAAAACAACCTATATTGTAATTTCGGTGCAACTAAACTTTGACTCACGACCAATATCTCAATGCCTTCTTTAGATAAAGTTTTTTCTTTGTTTAAGATGGACAGAAAATAACCAAAACCCCTCTAAAAACAAAATTGCAAATACTGTGGTTTGTCGCATAGCTGTAAAATCCAGAGGGAGCAGGGAACAAAACAGTTGAAACCTGAGAAAACTTAAAAAACAATTTGCCAAAACATTTTTGAAACATTGCAGAGTTTTCAAAAAATTTTACCAATTTTGAAAATTGGGGAAATTTTCTCGAAAGTAGATGGGATGGAACGTTTCCTTTAGACGTTAGGAAGAACTGGCGAAGAAGGTATGATAATGAAGCGATGTTTGAAAAAATTGCAAAAAGTTCGGAAAAATTTTGTGTTCTCAAGTAGATTTGCTCTCATGGGGCAATTGATTTTCGTAATAGACCTTAAAAAATAAAATATTAACAGATGCGTAACGGTGGTTACCTTTAGAGTACAGGGCAGCCTATAAAAATTGTGACAGGTCTGCAAAGGTCGATCACTGCATATCCCTTGCCTATCAATTGCTGCATTACGCCTCATCACACAAAATGTTGATGCCAGCTTATGCGGAAACCAGTTTTGGTGCTTGTTTTTAAACTTTTCGGCAAGTCGTAAATATTTCAGTAAACAGGTGGGAATCCTGGCCAAAAATTTTTTTCTATTTGTTTTCAAAAGGCTGTTTTACCTAATAGATTTTCGTGTCGATTTTCAAAGATATATTAGCATGTACACGCAGCGAAAAAGTGAGAAAAATGCCTCAAGAATAACTGAATTCTTAACGCACTTTTCTTCTTGGCGAATGGCGAAGTCGATTCACCACATGGGGTGCTGCCTGTTTGAGGCCATCTGAATCATTTGCTCCACCCCAAAAATAAGCATTTGACAAATGGTTATCTTTACATGCAAACGTGACAAACGTTCTTTCAAAATGAAAAAGCCTTTGAATCTGCACGTTTTGACGGCCCTGCGTAATGAAACCATGGCCCGTAGCCACCTGTGGAATGATTTTTTTATGTTTTGGCAACTCTACGTCAAACGTGTTCGCATCTTTTTGTTGCTCATACGAGCTAACATTGTTTACTTTAACGTTTCCGCTGCATGTTGGCATTTGAACTTTACGGTTTCGTTGTTTTGAAATCTTGAAACGCCCACCTCGATTGTGACTTGAGCGAAAGAACAATGGATATACCTTTGTTCATTACTTACAAAAGAAACTGTTCTCCAAGAATTTAAAAAACCTCCCAGAAAACTCTCTAATAATGATTCTTTAATGATTTAATGTATAACAATTTTAAGCAAACCCGCGTTCTCTGCGTTTATTGAAACATCGTTCATTTCTTACAAAACGCAAATAATGGTTCCTTTCACGTGCATATTGCACTAGATTAAAAATGGGCAATTAAACCGTTGGAGAAGCTTCAGGCGACTTTGCGTTTTGTGAACACTAAATAATTTGCTTTCGTCGCCAATAAAACAAATGTTGACTTTTGTTCTTTACGCTGTTGAAAATGCTATTTTTGTTGCTCAAAGAATAAAAGACAAACACCTGTTTGTGATTTTAGATAAATCAGGCAAGAAATCGAAAAGAAAGTAACAATACTATGATGGAGAAGCTTTGGAACAGAAGTGCTACAAAAGAGTGAAGAGAGCAGCTTTCGCAGAAAAAAAAAGAGAAGGAAAAGGTCAAGCGTGAGGTTCATCTAAAAGACTCAGTGCTTCACTAGGAATTTGAAGAGAGCGTTTTAAAGACGAAAGGACGGAAGGTAGCAGGGCAGGAAGGTATACTTTCAGCGTGGAGACAGCAGCGTGCGAGATGAGAAACCTGGATGTACTTTGTCCACTCGTCAAAGATTTTTGGTGTAAACGCGACGATTGTTATGCTGATCGCTGGTTTATTCTGTCCGTGCAGTAAGACATGCAACCTGATGAAATTATTTCAACATTCGCTTTTCAAGTTATTCGCTGAGACAGTCTAAGGCGTCAACAACTTTATCAAAATAAAATTGTTGCCAATTAAAGCACACCAAAGCAAATAAACACGTTTCAAACTATTCACTAAGTTTTTTGACTAGTCGTTTATCTGTGGCTTTTAACATTTTTGACATTTTTCAAAAAATATTTTTGTAAGTTACCTGCGCTTTAAGGCGGAATTCCACTGGTGAACAGCACCACCCGATGCAACACGCACACGAGCAGAGACTGTTTCCATTCGAGCACAGCTTGCTTTTTGCGGCAGCGTGTTCGTTCTTGCGTGAAGTGTCATGGCGACCATGTTCTGCGTTGCTACAAGGTTTGTGCTTTGGTCAAACACATTGTTATACTGTACTTGAAAACCGGCCGTTAGTGCATGTTATTTTAAAGGCTGGAGTGCATTTTTAAGGGCGGTCTTTAGCTCAGCTGATTGCTAGCGTCGGTTTTGACCTTTCGTACAAAATTATTTTTAGAGAAGAGTGTTACGATTGTACACTATTGCTGAATTCAATCACCACCGTGCTCTGCAGTATCATACAACATGTAGATTTGCAAAATAATTATTTAACCATAAACTAGTTGATTTTGAAAAATTTTGCAACAGATCATGAAAGTCTGTGCACACTTATAGGGTTGGGGATTTTTTCTGCCTGTTTTCTCAGGTGTTTTTTTTGAAAAAGTGCCTAATTCAGTTCCATTTGTAAAATTTTCCTTATTTGAGTTCTAATAAAGTCCAAATTTTGAGCTCTAATAAAGTCCAGAGATGACCCAGGTCATTGAATCAACTGGCGTTATAGCCTACTCCATTTGCATTTTTCATTGACTCCAGTCTTCGCAGACCTGAATGACTCAAATCACGTACAGTAAGTTTTTGTAAAAACTTGACGTGACTCGAATTACCAAAGATAGAGATTTGTAATGACATGTTAAACACTTAAATATACTGTGATCAGGGCCGGATTTAGCTGATGCGAGGCCCCTAGGCTAATCCACTTGTGAGGCCCCATCTCCCAATGTCACGAGGGAAAAATGGAAAAGCGCTAAGCCAAAAATGACGATATTGAAGCTCTGAAAGTATGTTCAATAAATCCTTACTCTAGTGCCCCACAATCACTGCGCTTGTTGCTACGTTCGAAGCAAAAACCTCCAATGACACGGAATTGTGGAAATCGTGCTTGGCTGGCGGGAACACGATTGTTAATTTAGACAGGCGAACCAACCAAAAACGTCACTGTTAAAAATTTGACTAAATACATGGCTTACGTTAAGTTTCACATCTCTTTTTTCTTATCTGTGCTCAACAGTAGCATCTGAAATCAGTAGCGCAGCTAAAGGAGGGCGCTTCGCCCCGGCGGCATTTTTATTAGGGCGGCACTAATTTGTGAATCTGTTAAAGCTTAAAAGCAATGATTTGCGTAAGCGTAACAGTCAGATTCTCACAGCTAGCAACTCGTCTCAACCATCAGATTCTGACAAATATCTTCACTGAATTCAGCAGGACAGACTGAATTCGCCTTTTTTATAGCGTGAGAAGGACGAGGTTGTAGATACGGCAAGCGAGGATTCTTGTTCTGTCACAATGTCTGACTGTTCGTGTTGTGTCACAATACCATAGTTTTGTCATGGTAGGCTACTTGATGGTTCTGGCGCAAATTGCACTGCATTAGATACGGGCACTGTGTAGGGTTGCCAGATGGCCGGTATTTCACCGGCCTGGCCGGTATTTTACTGCTAATTTAGCAGAGGCCGGTATTTTGAAAATAAATAATTTCCCGTAACTTCAAAAAAGAACTAACGCAGAATTTCTCAAACTACATTGACTCTAGTAGTGAATCTTGCCAGAACAGTTCTTTCAGTGAAGCTTATTTGCTGCTATTGACGCAATCCTTCGTGCGATTGTTACGTCACACACACACCGAAATGTAACTAGCCAGCAAAAATACGGGCAAAAGTGATTGTCTCTCTGTTTTCCCTGTGCCGCTTACGAATTAGGACACAGCTTAGATCTGGCACTGTTGACAAATCAAAATGGCCGGT
>JGI24022J15233_10002010_pt1 | contig 18328 bp, 9 predicted proteins | sample Ectturendosymbi2_FD_15233 | JGI IMG/M metagenome (IMG submission 15233) | reverse complement strand
GTTAGCTAACACGTAACACTTGTTACAGCACTACTGCGGAGTAGGGCGCCAATTCCTAAATTGGTCGAGTCTAGGTAAAATGCGAAAGCATTGTGGCTTGACACGCCATCAACTGGTCGAGCCTAGGTAAAATGCGAAAGCATCGTGGCATGACACGCCATCGGTTGGATCGGACTGCAATTTTTTGAAAATTGGCGGATCAGGACTGGATCGGACTGATAAAATTGTTGTTGTTTTGTGATGTGATTATTTTAACCACATCAAAAATGTTAGTTGTAATGTGATTTTGCAGTTTTGTTAAATGGTGATGTATATTTTGCCATGAACGGCAATAAAAACTCTGCTGGGACTATTAGGCTATGCATCCACCTTTGTCCAGATTCCACATGCAACGTTGAGTTCATATTACTGTTGCGATCGGAAATCCCGAGAGGCATATGCGCAAAGCTTCGCACTGTGGCAGCAAGCAACAATAGAGTTCATTTGCCATGATCACTCTATCATTGCTTGTTCGCGCCACATATACTGTATGTATGGTGCTGTTCTTCACGCACATCCCGTTCGTGGTGAATCACACAATCAACGCAACACCACCGGAGAGGTTGCAACACTACTAGTAACAAGATGAACGTAGTCGAGGCGTTCGTGTCTATGGCTGCTGTGCGAGTGTTCAAAGGTTCTGCTCTCACCCATTGCTTTGGCTTAGCTGGTAGAGATTACACCTTTGATGGGAGAACTGTTCATGTACATTTAAAAAAAGTTTCGGGTTTAGGTTTAGGGTTAACGGTTAGGGTGTAGGTTAAGGTTTAAGGTTTACATTTAGGGTTTAGTTTTAGGGTTTAGCTTTTGGGTTTAAGTTTTGTATTTAGGTTTAAGATTTCGGTTTAAATTTTGGGTTTAAGTTTTGGGTTCAAGTTTTGGGTTCAGGTTTTAGATCTAGGTTTTGGGTTGAGGTCTTGGGTTTATGTTTTGGGTTTAGGTTGTGGGTTTAGGTTTTGGATTTAGGTTTTGGGTTTAGGTTTTAGGCCCAGGGTTAGTGTTTTAGGTCATGTGACAGAGACCATGCACTACACCAAGTGTACCATCCTTGTTACTAGACCAATTCTACTAATTGGATTCGCCAAATGGCAAAATAACTCCAGCAGTGCTTTTGCTTCTGATGGCAAAATAAACACTGTCATGTTAAATTTTGGAAATGCCAAACGGTTGTGTCTATCTTGCTATATGAGGCAAAATAAAATAAATAGTTTTGCATGGGCGGAATAGTACTGGATCGGACTGATGATTTTCAAAAATTTGCGGATCAGGATTGGACTCAGATAAAATTTTTGTGTCCAAGATTGGACTCGGATTGAAAATTTTCACAGTCTGCTCATCTCTGATACGCATTGCCAGGTTGGCCCTTTTGGGGCCAAATTTAAGACATTTGGTCCCAAATAACAGTTGTTGGCCCCAAAATATTCGTTTGGCCCTTTTCCAGGATAGGCTGGCCCCTTGCAAGAATTAGATCTGACCACCTTGGTTCCTGTCTGGGAAACCATATTTTTTTCACTTTTTTGACTAATTAATTGCAGATTTTCATCAAACGCTTATATTTTGAAGGTTTTTGATGACAAAATTTTGTTAGGATCCTTAGAGTTTCTGAGTTAAGTGGACGTAAGTTCATCAGAAGATCTTTTACTTGCTGCAGTTATAGAGGTAGCAGTAAGAACCGTTACGTTGCCTAACTTACTGTTTTTCAGATGGTGCACGTGTTGGTTGGTTTTGTTCAGATTGTTGTTGCATTAGCACTTATCGAAGGATGATAAATTTATCTCAGTTTGTGGCTACCCATGGAAATTGAGTTGTCCTCTTACGATCTTTCATACTTGTTTTGCTGTTGCGCTACAATCGCGATTGAGAAACATGCCATTTGATATGTTGCTAAGTATGGGTTCACATGACTTTGTAACTACTGATGAATTTGGACAAAATGGCTGGCCCTTTTTTTGGCCCCATGTTTTAGAATTTGGCTCTTTTTTGGATCTTTCTTGACTAGATTTGTCCTCTTGGCAAAAACTAGATATGGCAACCCTGCGCATTGCCTGAAACTCAATCATGCGCATAATTCGCGCCGCACTTTATGGCCACTCTGTGGCGAAGGTGATCACCGACAGGGATGGCGAAACAGCGTTAGGGCAAGCGGCCAGTAAAAGAGTTGAGGGGAGTGCAAGCTTCTTGAAAACAAACAAATCGTTACCAATTATACTTGTTTTTGCGCAGCAACAACGTTCACCACAAAAACAATAGCAGAAATTATAGAAAACCATTCCGAATTTTATAGGTGCATGGAATGATGGATAGCATAGCTGCAACAAATTTGTTTCAAGTCAATCTTTGTAAACCATAAAATTACCAATGGTTCTGTGATGTAATTGTAATAAGGCATCTCCGTCTCCGTTGCTGGTCAAGGGGGAAATAACCTCGTCATTTCATCACTCTGACTCTCCAGTGTCCCTGAAATTACCTAAACCTATGATGCTGTTATGTAAGGGCACCTGTGCCTCAGTTGCCCCCTCTTCCAAAGGACAGGAGGGGGAAGTGCCCCCGTCATGCACCCCGTTCCGGTGTCCCTGATTACCTACCCTGAGTGCCAGAGTGGACTCTGGCAGAAGTATATCTATTTTTGCTGGAACCAGAAGAGAAAGAACTGTAATCTAAGTCAGAAACACCGGAGCAGGAGTGTTTTTTTCAAGAGCTGGATAATAATAGCTTTTTCAAATAAAAAAACTGGTCTTACAGGCTAAATTGTTAGATTGATATCATAGCTCTGTTGGTTAATGTTTGTATTGGATTGTGAAGGAGTCAGTGTATATAGCCTCAGTGGGGTGGTTGGTGCCAAGCCTACACAACAGGTTTGCCAATTTGGCCTTTTTGAACCAACATTTTGAAATTCTGGCTTTTTTTAAAGACACTTAGTTTTTTTGGAAAACAAAAAATCATCTGTTTTTTGCTCAGTCGAAAAGGCTTGGTTCTGACAAAACATTGAGTTACATATTTATTACAAAAATCTCCTGTGACGAGAGTCTATTTTTATCACCATGCAGTTGAGTGTGCAGAGAATATTGCAAAGATTTTCCTGCTGCCCAAAAAATGATTGGTGTATTGAATAAGAAACAAATGTATGACAGTGTAATTACCAGAAAAGAAAATCCTGCGTATGAGTAACCATTTAACATTTTTTGTGCTCTTGTGTCTATGATTGCGTCTGTGATACAGTATATGGACCACGAGTCCGTAATAAAACACTACAATATTATTATTATATTGTTATTATATCGATGTTTCTAATGAGTTTTAATATCTATATTAATATTGTGGTTGGTTATGCATGTTTATGTGTATATGTGTTAAGACTGAAATCTGACTTTATTGGGACAACGTCTAGCTTTTGTTGGTGAAGATAGGTTAACAACCTTGCTGCACAACAATAAATTAATATGCAGCCTGCGAAAGCTTTTCTTGTGGCCTGCAAACACTTTCTCAATTGCAAAAAATGTTACAAAAGCCTGGCTTCGCCTTTGGGTATATAATTAAGGCAGTGTCTATTTTGCTGCCAGGATGGCAGCAGCGAAAGGCTTGATAGAAAGGAAGTAAATATAACTAAAAGAGAAACCTACAACCTAACCCTAACCTTAACCTTAACCGTAGCCCTAAGCTAACCCTAATCTTAACGTAACCCGAACCTAAGGCTAAGCTTATCTAACCTATGCCTAACCTAACACTAAGCTAACGTAACGCTAAGCTAACCTAATGCTAAGCTAACCCTAACCTAGCACTAAGCTAACGCTAACCTAACCCTAATTCTAGCATAGCTAACCATAAACCTAACCTAAACCTGATTCTAACAACACTAACCCGTAAAGGTAACACCTAAGTGGAGCCTGGAAAAAAACAAAGAAAAAAAAGTAAGTTGGCAAGGCGGGAGTCGAACCGCCAATCATTGGCCTAGCAGCCGTATCACCTAACCTTTACACCATGAGCAGGACACTGTGTTCTTGACAAAGTGACCTTTTTCTTTGTATTGCGTCATGCCATGAGACTGAATGTTTGACTGACAGCATAATAGCTCCAGCCGATCTGTTGCCGCCAGCATCTTGGCGGTAAAATAGACACTACCTGTAATTAATTGTCAGTCCAGAATTTTTTCCAGATTGCTGTACCAAGAAAATGACTTTTGCAGCCCGTCAAAAATTTGTTGATCAATTTGGCCCTTTGAGCTTTCTGAGTTGTGCAGGCCTGGTGTAAGCATTAGCAATATAAATATATGGTATTGTCTGTGTGACAAAAGAACCAGTAAATCCTTTGTGACAAAGGAACCAGTAAATGTTCATTGCTTGTGTAGAAATTCGCTTTAAATTATGCTATAGTTCCTACATTAGCCTATATTCTACGCAATGCTTGGTGATCTATTGACTGTATGAACCATTATTTTGTTGCAGAAAAACCAATACACTTATTGCTTATTTATTTACTGTGCCATTGCATTTGTATGTCAGATTAGGATGTCTTTATTTTGAATCCAGAATATCACCTCCTGTTCCGGAATAACTTGCTACATATGACTATCAGCATATCGACTTTTCATTTAAGAATATTTTATGTTTAAAAATGGACAACACTGATAAAACGAAACAGAAAAACACATATCTGCCAGACATGGAATCTTGAGACCTGGTCTCGAGACTAGGCTACAGGTCTTGGTTACAAGGCTATTGCCTTAAGACTTTGCATATAGTCAAGTGGGGTAAAAAAATTCTCAATGATGGGGTAAAATGTTACTAACCCCTTAAAAATTATTGAAAAGAAAAAAGTTACAAATGAATTGGTGCTACAGAGGCATTCATTGAGACATTGTAATGTATTTGTTGCAACCCAAGTCCTCAAATAAGGTTAGCTGATTTATTTGAAAATTGATGTTGATATTAGATAAGACCAAAAGTTTCAAACAAATTTTATGAACTTTTATGCTGCTTTAAAGTACTTAGCATAAACATGTCATTGTCAAAGTTGGCAACTGCTTTGGTAATGCAAGTCTCGGCATACCCATACCAATAAAAAATTTGACAACTTTCCATTTTGAGTTTTATGGGCAAGTTCGTGTTTACCTTAAGCAGATTTATTGACATCAGTGACATGGCCAAAAAAACAGAAAGTGTCATAAGCAAAACACAATAAACAGCAACATCATACAGATGATAGTGGGCAAGCAATGGGTGAAGAGTTGATACATGTACAGATGAACATGAAGCAAGCACACAACACAGGTGAAGGAAGTGAGTAACAGTAAGGGTTATGAGGTAGAGAGCAATGCATTTTAACACAACATTTCCTTTCAAAACAAGGGCAGAAAACAATGTTTATACAGACAAATTGTGAAGTAATACAAATTTACCCACAGACCATAGTGATGTGGGTTTCATGGATGAGTTGTTCCCCACCAAATGCATGGTGTCACCAAATGAAGTTGAAGAGACAAGGGTATAGACAGATTATAGTAATAGTAGCTGCAAACATTATTCTAATAAGTGCTAGTTACGCGAAAAACAAAAGTCATGACTTATGTGAACTAACCACTTATTTCACAGATAAAACTGGCCAAAAAAAGTTACTTTTTACCTCATTTGTGCATTTTTTGTGTGATCTTTCTGTAAAAAAGACAACGTACATTTCTCTGTAGTACTGCTCTGCAAAAAACAAGAACATTCATTTATTTTTTAGCATTTCAGCTGTATTGTAAATGTATTTGATTACAATAACAGCTCACAAGCAATTACCAATTATCTTGTTTTGAGTCCAGAATAGAGGTTCTTAAACTATTTTAGATACGTTTTTTTTAGCGTTAGTCATTCATACTTGCATCTCAGCTAACCTCACAATCAAACACAAAAAACATAAAAAAACTTTATTTACCATTATCTTATTTTTCAACAGAATGTTGCTACCGCACACATGTCCCCTTTGCAAACCTTTCATGCCCCTCAGTTTAAGGACCAGGGCCTAGTCCAGAAAGAAATAAAACAGTGGTGATAATCATAATTGCAATTTTCAAACTGCATCAAAACAGTGTTATGTGGAGTAAAAGAATGGTAGGTTCAAAAAACTGTTTTTTGCTGGAATCATGTTACAGCATGTTTACATTTAAGAAGGGCCAGATCAGAAAAAATAGTACATAGTTGCATGCAGCAATAGATAGAGCCAGATAAAAATACTGCAAAGATTTTCTTGATCAGTTAGAAAATATTTTTGACACACCTCAAGACAGTGAAACATGTCTTGAGGCTATTTTCAATTCGAGATGCAAGCTAGCTTGAAACTTCACCCTGCAAAAAAGGACAATATTTATGCATGGAGAAGTCATTACAGATAAGAAGTTCTTCTTTAATACAAAGTGAGAAAAAGAAGAGCTACATGTTGAATGAAAAGTCAAATCAGATGAGGAACAGGCCCTACCAATTTCGGGAAAATGTCTGAGATCTCTACGCAAGTGGTAAAAAGTTGCAGTTGGGCTCATCATTCACAAAAAGTTGTATCAATTGTTGTTTGACGCCTCTATGAGTGTTTCCATGGAAACAACCCCAAAAATAGAAAAATGCAAAATCTCAACTGAAAAAGCTAGAACAAAAATTTTTTTAAAAATGAACCAGAACTAACATAGTTTTATATGCATTTAATACATTTGACTTACTTATTTTATGTGTTTTTTAAGATATTTAAGATTTTTTGATTCATGATTTTAGGCCTAAGTTTTTGACTTTTGATGCTTACTGGTACTTGCATGGAACTTAAGTAGATAATTTAGACAATAAATCTTGTTAACATTGTAATCCACAGCATAGCGATCAGACAGCTTAATGAGTGCGTTTTGAGGCACACTGTCATAAAGTTTATTTGTTATAAATCAACAAAGATATCCTGTAGAAAATGTTTGCATTAAACAATGTTACGCATAGGAATACTATCACTGAAGCTGACTACTTCATTGCTCACAGAACAAACAAAACGAAATGCCAAAATCATACATGAGATACCATTGCCAGGTTTTAGTTGATCTTAATAAATGTAAACAAAAGCATTATGTTACCACTTATAGACTAATCAACACAGTGGGATGGTACATGAAAAACACAAGGGCTTAAACTTAGGAAAAACAAAAAATTATGTTACTACAATTTTGTCAGATGTATAGTTAATAAAAGTAATTGTCAGGTTTCTCCCATATCTTTTTATCTCTAGTCTAAAAATAAATCCAAGTGCTTCCTAACACTTTGAAGATTTTGCTTGTTGCTCTTTCACAAGATAGAACAGTTTCACATTGTGTTTCCTGCAGCATACTGACAGTGCTCATTAAATATTCCTACTGCTTTCCACTGCTTGTAACTTTTCCCGTGTTGAACGCTGGTGGCAGACCAAGGGCACGTTCTGAAGCATCATTGACAACATCTAGGTTCTTCACAAAGTTATGAGCAGTGATAGAACTACTATTTTATTGCCAAGACTTTGGGTCTGCTCTTAAAAAGCCATGGTCTACATTCAGGAGCTGAAGTACTGTCCAGGAATCTTTTCCAACAACATCAACAAGTGAAACATTGTCAGTCAGACGAGAGGAATCTGTTGCAGAAAATTTTATTGCTTTGCTTGGGGTGACACATGAGTGCCTTAGCCATTGTCGTTTTTCACTCAGGGGAACAGAGTCACTAAAAAATGACAAGGAGACTAAGCGTTCTGACAAGTACCAAATTTACACAGAGAAACCTGCGCAGACCCAGCAAGTGCACCAAACTCAGACCTACCTGCAACTGTACAAAATACTTAAAAAAGATCACAATGCATTGTAGGATGGTTACTGCTTATCTAAAGAAACTTGACAATCACCTTTGGTACTTGTCAGAACTCTTCTGATAACGCAACTCTTCTGCTACATACAGAGGTGTGTTGGCTGTCTCATGGCAAAGTTTTGGCTCGTTTGTTCAAATTAAGATGGGAAATATCACTTTTTCTTACACAGAAAAATCATGAATATGCAACAAATTTTCTTGACCAGGTTTCCAAATTGGTATATCTGGCTTCAATATTAGATGTGTTGTCCACACTCAACGCCAGTTTGTGGAAACACTTCACACACTTTTGAAAAACTCTGGCAGATTTGCCTTTACCACAACATTTTATGCAGTTCACAGTTTTCACAGTGATATCCAAAAAACTTTCTAGTTCCTGTTTTTCTCTGCTTATCAGAAATAAGTGTTTTTACAGCCAGAGGTTTACGATGAATAATACAATGTTTTAATACACAGTTAGTAGCAACTGCCTTGACAAGAGCACCAAGTCCAGAAAAGCATCCAGTCATCACAGCTGCCCCATCTGTAGTTAGAGAACAACACTTTTCCAATGGTGTTTGTTTTTCTGTCATGAATTCGTTGAGTTTACCAAACACTTGTTCAGCAGTTGTGTTCACATCCAAGTTTAGGAAACACAAATATTCATCAACAGTATTATATGAATCAATATCAAGAATTCTTGTATACACAAGCAATTGTGCTCTATTCCCAATATCAGTTGATTTAGGCAGTTGCAGTCCATAACATGGAATTTCTCTGATTTTATATAAAAGCTTTTCCAATAAATCTTCGGTCATATGAAATTTCCTTCTGCTTACAGTGGTGTCGACTATTGGACAGAGGTATAATTTGTAACTTGCGTTCAGTTTCCTTGTCAAGGAGCTGCTCTGCTACACTTTACAATGCTGGTGTAATAACTTCCTCAGGCAAGTAAATGGTTTCTTTGTTTTTAGAATATGATGTGACAAGCAATGTGAAGTCAACAACAAATCTTAATCAGTTTTCACTTCTAAGAAAGAATCTTTTTGCTTGCGCATGTTGCTTATCATATGTTTAAAACAGTGTTTGTCACATATGCAGGATGATTGGTTTCCAAGTGTCTTTGTAATTTAGCTGGAGCCAGGACAGAATTAGAAAGTCTATAACAGCAAATCAGACATTTGGGCTGAGGAGCTACATTTAGAATTTGGTCATCTGGTGAAAAGAATCTGTATCTCAAATATGTGTTAACCCATTTTCTAACTTTGCCACTTGAGTTACATTTGGTCAATGTGAAACTAAGATATGTTGCAGGTGAAGGGTAAATTGTTTTTAACATGAGACATCTTTTTGACCTGTTTAGTGGAACATTGAAATAGCTTTATTTTCTTGACTAAAAGAATGGATACTGATATGTATGATGAGTTTGGAAACTATATTGGACCTGAACTTGACTCAGATGAAGAAGATGAGCATGAACCACTATCTCCTGAAGATGCTGATGTTGAGGAAGATGAAGAAGACAATGAAAATGATGAACAACAAGGTAACTTATGCCGTACTTGAAGTTCTAATACTCTTACATGTTGTAGCAGTTTCATCAGTTGTAATTGAAGCAGCTAACAATTCTAATTGTATCGATGAAAACTATTTGCATTGTGCAGGAACAGGAATGGAAGTTGTTCTTCATGAAGACAAGAAATATTATCCTACACATGAAGAAGTTTATGGACCAGATGTAGAAGTAAGCATGATGGTCATATTGCACTTGAAAGCCATTTTGAACCAGAATGCACATACTGCACAAAAATTAGATTGCAAGACAGCTAAATGTTGTTTTCCTCTCCTTGTCCTTCTTTGTGCTCCATGTGAAAAGAATGCTCAGTCCTCTGTCTAATAAGCTCACATGCTGCTACATGCATACAGCCACATATATCCAAGCCTAGGAATCTTGTTTATGCAGAAACATCTTGATTTGACTACTATGGCTTGTTGTAATATGAAACCAAAGTTGCTGCTGTGATGATCAGAACATCCAACACTTTTTGTAACGATTGTACTCACTTTAATATTCTTTGGAATGTTGAATTGTACAATTCAGGATTTGAATCCTGTAATTTAAGATTGAAAAGTATTTTGTATGTTTGTGCTATAATATGTCTGACTTCATAAACAATGATTCTAGCCATGTTTGTAAACATGTCTTAGCTTGCTTCCATGGCTGCAAGGTTGCACTGTATTATTTCATAAGTAATCTATCATACGTGTAAAGATGACAATTGTGGAATGCATTGTATAACGCTATCTTTTTTTATATTAATTATATTTCGTGAAATTTCACTTCATATGTTTCATTCACCTTTTGCCCCCCTTTGTGAAACAATTAAGGCTTTTGTAGTACTTTTCAGCTGTGATTACTTGCATTTATTTTTTAACTTAAGGTTCATGGTAAAGGTATCCGTTATGGAGGGGCATCACTTAAGTTTTGTTTTAGCTATCTGCATTATATTTATTTATTTATTGGGCAAAAAACATTAAAATCAATAGTTAATCAGCACAGTTATTGTAAACACAACAGTTATTTGTGAGAGCAGGTGTTTCAAGATTCTGTTGCTACATAGACCATAGTGGAAGAAGAGGATGCTCAGCCACTTACAGAACCAATCATTGCACCTATTAAACGGAAGAAGTTTGCCTTGGTTGAGCAAGAATTTCCAAATACAACCTATGACATGGAATATCTTGCAGACATGATGGACAACTCTGAACTAATAAGAAATGTTTCCTTAATTGGCCATCTACATCATGGAAAAGTAATGGCTTAAAGGTTTATGTAACTTTTTTGTGGAGTATGTGCACCCTTTTTTGTTGATTATCAAATTAAAATTATATGAACACATCCAGAGGTTAGTAGATCTCACGAAGTGATCTCTTGCTTTTAGCCACTGGATAAAACCACAATCAGTGTTATTTTAGCATATTACTATACATATTGCATACCTTTCAAAGTGTCACATCTTACGTGAATTATATAACTGTTATTGTAACTTTGGTGCATGTAAGCAGAATTAGAAGTATATAAGTGCTAGTTTTTATTCAATCTGAATTTTGTTACTGCCAGTGGAATAAAGGTAGAGGACTGGCTGAGGTAATAAAAAATATATTTGGAAGGTTGGTCATTAGTAGGGCTGTTTAAAGTCATAAAAAGCCTTATTTTTTTCTGTGCTTCAAGAAGCTATGAGACGAATTTTAAAACAAAAATCACACTCCTACGAAGTCTATATCAAAAGTTATAACGTCATAAAGAAAATTATGTTTTTCATGTGAGGTCATAAAGTAATATTTTGCATATTTTCAACCTAATTCAATAAGGAAACCATTGACACAATCTCAATATATCAAGTGAAACTACTATATCGCTAGGTCTAAGCTGCATCTTGTAAGCTGAACCCACTTGGGCACCCTGCGAATGTTGCCAAAGACGTAGCTGAACCAAGTTATTTGGATGAAATATAATGCAATATTTGTGCTGACCTAAAGAAATAAATAATATGTTTTGCTCATGTTTTGAGCTGTTTATTTTAGCAGGGTTTCAACAAACCATGGGCTACCATCTCTTATTTATTCAAATATGGGCTGAGGATGCGTAATTTTACGTGAAATCGATTTCCTATTTAAAATTTGCTGATCGATTCCTTGCTTACACCCATTGTGGAAAGTACATACTTGAATGTCTACACAAAGTGGTTCAATTTTTAAAAAATGTTTGAGTTTATAGTGATCACTTCATGTATTTTTACTCAAAAGCAGTTGGCAGATGTATAATAAAGTGTCGGTGTGTTTGAGTAAATGGGACCAAGCTCTGACAACCCCAAGTCCAATTGTAATCACTTGCTTAAAAAGAACATGAAATTGTTGCACTGAATTTTATTGTTTTATCTTTTACCACCAGTATATATACAAACTGCATGCCATTAAGACATTTTCAGTGAATGTCTGAGTATAAGCCTTTTCAAATTTGGTTTGTCTTCATTAGTTGATTATCCCATGAAATGTGTAAAATACACATACAGTATCAGTCTTCACATTGTTCAAACTTTTATTAATGTTGAAATCTATTTCAACCTAAATCAAGTTGATCACATCTAATATCAAGATGCAAACAAAATTTAGCGTTCTAATAAAGGTCAAAACAATAAACAAAATGATGTTAACAACAAAAGCAAAAACCTTAAAGATGAGCCCGTTTGTCATTGTGCTCTCTCCTCAACCATGGCAAGAATTCCAAATCTTGTAGCTAATATGTAGGATCATCTATCTTACCAAAATATGAATTTTGAGATGTTTCACTGAAAAATAAATTGTTAGCAGTCATTTTGTATTATATTTTGAAGTTTTAACAATTGTTTGTGCCCAAACAATTGCTGTTAAAATTTGAGGTCTAACTTTCCAGCACATGCTGATCCATGAACAATTTTTAAGTACATATGTTGGCCACACAGGATTGTTGAGAGAAATTTCAGTCCTGAGAACTCATCGCATTCTCAGAACCCTTTGATCTCTCCTGGTCAGGTGACCACTGACCAGAGGTGAAAGACATATTAGTTAAGTTAATGCCATATCAGATTACCATAACTTTGCATTCTACAGTATGCGCTTCATTTGATCTAATGAAATTTCACAAATTTCCATTTTTATAGCAAGATGCTGCATATTTCTGTAGCTTCTTGGCAAATGAACCGACATCCAATATTTCTATGAAAGGGTTGCAAACAAAAATGCTAAAAGAACACATGAAAGGACGTAATACCTGAGCCAAAAAGTATGTAGGTTTTTATAAATCAACTGCTCTGTAGGCATACGTACAGTGAAAGAGCTGATTGGCATTGATGCTCAGCTGTGCTTGTCGTTTATGTTATGAGATTTCGCTTTCCTCTTTCTGTGAAATGCAGCAGCACTGAAAGCTCATTCTGAACTTTTGACCAAATGTCGTCAGTGCTAGCGACACTTCTCGCATATGTTTTACAGAAGTGCTATAATAAAAGCTCATTGAATTGCTAATGCAAGTATGCTATATCATGAATCAAAAGTCACCAAAACAAAAAAGCTATGCCACAGGTTATTCACTGAAACAGAAACAATGTGCATGATTATTGCTACTCTGGCTTAGCCGCAGCTGTCACGTAACCTGTAGAGCGCACAAAATGCATCAACCTAACCGTATCAGAAGTTTGAGTAAGATTCTCAACACCTTACAATGCAATTTGATATATGAACATTTTATCTCTTGAACATCATTATACCCCACAGTATGGGCGTCAGAAGGATTTTTCCAAGTGGGGCAATAGTGGATTTTCCAGGGGTGGCCGAAAGTATTCTTTTCCAAGGAGAGCCAATATAGGCGAAATTTCATTTTACCAACTCTGAAACTAAGAGTAAAACGTTCTCTACTTAAAGGTTAATAGCAAAATATCAAAGTTAAAAATCCAGAGTGAAAGGCCCCCGTTCCAACACCCATGTCCACGGTGCAAGTTGTAAAATCAAATTACTCAGGACACGCTGTCCGTTGCTTGCCACATAAACTGCACTGTGGAAATCGAGGAAAAAGCAAAGTATTGTTAGCTTTGATATTAATGCGATACGGATAAGCTTATTCAGAGATGCTTTTATATGAGTGACCTAGGTTTAAAAAATACAATACAATAATCAATCTTGTTTTGGCTTGGAAAGCGGTCTGTTATTGTGCTTGTGTGCTGAGCAGCTGCCATCAATGCCATGAACGAGTATACTTGCTGCTAGCGATGCCAGATCCAGATGCCATCGGGGTTGAATCTTGGCTATGCATACTGCAGACACACCATCTCTTTAATTAGTGATGCCAAAAGTGAGGATACATTCGGTACCTTCCTGCGTCTCGAGTTATTTTACTTTCAGCTTTCGAATAGCCTTATAATGAAAATAACGGCCATTGAAAACGATATCAACGACATATTGCAAACCTTTCGATAACTCCTGTTATCATCATCAATGCATTACAAATTGAACTGCAGTGATCTAGCTGCAAGTTCTAAGTAAAATGCTGTGACAAATTAAAAACGTGAAGGGCTATGAAAGCCTATGATATAGTCGACGCCTTGAACGTTCATTTTAAGTCATATCATTTTTCACTTTATCACTTTGCAGGGTCCCAAATATACCCGGGTATTCTGCCACCTTTCACATGGCTCGATATCACGAACGAAAAATGTTTGTAAACCAGTGGCTTATACCCACCCGGTTAAACCTTAAAGCGCTATTAATTGCTTGACAATAGGTTTATTACCCGAAGGATAGTCGCAATGTAACGTTCACAGTTCTAAATATTTGCTGTAGAAGTGTATATTGTTGTGTGGAAAGTTGTGAAACTTTGTGAATACTGCGTAAATATAATGAGAGATTATTTTCAAGTTGTTTTTGTTTTATGTTTAAATCTCTTAACCTTCTTTATCCTGACGTAGGCAAGTTAATCTTTTGTAACTTACAGTATCTGGTTTCTAGTATAACCCTATTAAATTCGCAATAATTTGGCCATTAACTTCAATAAAATATTGTGAAACTGTCGAGGGGTACCCGACGAGACAACCTGTTTAACAGGTTTTTCGGTGTCCCAGCGCTTCAACCTTAATTTGCATGAAAATTGTTGAATGTTTGCGCCAATAAACTCAACTTTCTTTGTAGACCAACTTTGTCGATTGCTTAATGGAGCAGACACATTCAGATATTATGAAGAGGGAGGATAAGGATGTATGTTCAGTTTACATTTGTTTCATATTTTTTTTGCTCTGATTTTTTAGCGAAGGTAAAATTGTGAATGTTTTCGAAATGTTACAAAATTGTTTTCCGGGAGAGCTGAAACGGACTACACATGTAATAATTTTGTTTTTTGGATGTAGGCAATGGAAGGAAAATACATGTGCATTACTGTGGATGGTGCATTCTTATGTTTTTCTAGCTACGCTACACAGACACGCTGCTGACAGAACAAGAAAGAGGCCTCAGCATAAAATCCCAACCTGTGACGTTGGTTCTTCCTGACACGAAAGACAAGAGTTACCTTTTAAATGTCATGGACACACCAGGCCATGTCAACTTCTCTGATGAGGTTAGTGCTTTATAATTATGATTAGGTGCGGTGCGTAAATATTTTTTAGTAATTTATGATATATATTCTTTACAAGATTTCTCGTTGCAGTGGTGGAAAGCCTTAACTTTTACATGGATGTTGGTTACTGTTTCCTTGCTAGACTTACGTCAGTCCCATATCTAAAAATATATACGCCCCGCACCCATTTATTTTCACGGTAAATTTCTTGTTGCTTGGAATGTGTGACTGAAAACAGAAGAATGAAAGAGACTTCCTGCCGCTTTTATGAATGGTTTGCACTGTTTTTTTGGAGAACATACTTGTAGCAAAGCTCCGAACAGTGTCTTTATAAAATGTCTGATGATATCGAATGATAAAATGTGGAGCAGGATTATGTAAAAACATAGGCCATATTACAAAAACTTGTTTAGTGATTATCAAGCGAGCTTCTGTAGTAATAACAGCTACAAAGATACTTCGGTGTTTGCTCGCTTCATGGTTGAAAATCATTAATTACAAAAATGTCGCTTTGTCGAATTATTAATTATAAAAATATCGCTTTGTCGAATTATTAATTATAAAAATATCGCTTTGTTGAAGCTGCATAGTAAAAGATTCAAAGTATATACAAATCCATCAAAATTACTTTGAATGCAGGTCACAGCTGCTATGAGGCTAAGTGACGGCGTAGTTTTGTTCATTGATGCTTCTGAAGGAGTGTTACTTAGCACAGAACAACTTTTGAAGCATGCTTTGCAGGTAAGAACTAATTTCTACGTTAGTACAAAGGGTTTATTGTGCGCGTGTGTTACAAATGTGGTGCCGTCGTTTGGAAATTTGGTGCTATGTGCGCGTCTCCAAGGTCGTTGATGTCTGCAAGGTCGTTGATGTCTGCAAGGTTTTTTTTGTATAGAAATAAAAGGATTGACGGAATGAAATCGTTGCCCCCGCGCCACCGCTTGCCAGTTAAGTCTGCTTCACCCATCATCACCGTGCTTACTTCCCATCTGATATAATTTGCACAGGTTTAGATGAAAGTGGCGCAAAATAGTTGTGGTTTTTCTTAAAACTTGGCAAAGACAGCCATAGTTAATTCTGCACGGGAGCATCGTGTAATGATGCAAAAGATAAAAGTGTTCACTTAAACTCACCTGCCTTTACAAAGAAATGCAACTGACGCTTTGATTCGTCGCGTTGCTGTATTTTTGCGCATCTGCATCTGAGAACAAGGTTTTCTTATTTTATTTCGTTGAAGTTTTTCTGAGCTAAACTGTTAAAAGAATGCCACAAGTTGGAATAAGGATGTCAGTAATTTGAATGAATAAGATTTCTCGAAATTTTCATGTTCAATTGATCGCATAAAAGGTCTTAGTCATCAGAGGTATGTAAACAGGAATAGGTTTTTCAAGTCACAAGGTTTTTTGCTTGACCAAATTCCCACCTTTTGATTGCACCTTTTGCGAGGAAACTTCTTCCCTGATCGAACGTCGAGAGTACTTCAAGAACATAATATTTGCCAAAGAACACTTCTGAACTGGTTATTAGTTGCAAAGGTTACCTTTGCTTGTGTGGAATAATTTCCCGATTCTCGTTCTTCTTCTTCAGTTGCTGGCAAATAAAGATTCCATTCTTTAATCTAATTCTGAAATATGTGTAAAACCAGTAAGTTGCAACTTCATCATAGACGCGCTGCCGTTATCCACTGATCGGGATGATTTTTGGCAACTATTTTAACAATTTTTTTGAAGGAACGTTTGGCAATCACAATTTGTATCAACAAGATCGACCGATTGATCTTGGAACTCAAACTTCCTCCCACTGATGCTTATTACAAGTTGCGGCACATTGTCGATGAAATCAACGGGTTGCTGAGGTACTTTATGCGATATTTTGTCTCAGAAATCTGGTGAAACTGATGCATTAGACATCAATTGATCTCTTGGTTGTCCGTCAAATTTATCTGATATTTTGACTCTGTAAACGTTTGGTCGCTTTGAACCTCATCAGCCATTGGCAGGGATGAAATATGTGCCGTTAAGTAAACTGCCGATTCGTTGCCAGATGTTGAAATTTTGCTCATTTATTTTATGCCGCGGTGTGGAGCACATGACAATGTTGTCTGCAAAACTACGGAGGAAGCTATGATGTTGCATGGCCATGTTTGGACGTCGATATGACACAGTTCCTCCAGTAAAAGAAGTAAAAAATCAGCATTTCGCATTTTGTCTTACAACTGTATCCATTTCTGTCCAGCACATACAGCGACAACGAAAACATTCCTATCGTTTCACCTCTCCTCGGGAACGTATGCTTCGCCAGTTCTCAGTACGCTTTCTGTTTCTCGCTCATATCGTTCGCACAGCTGTACGTGAGCCAGTACGGGAAGGAACTTAATCCATATGCATTTGCCAGAAGACTATGGGGTGATGTTTACTTCAACTCTAAGACGTAAGTTGAAATCGCCACCATCGTTCATGTTTTGACTTGATCAATGGCGCTGATCCGTTACAATCTCTTTTTATCGTCGTTTTTTCGGTATTAGTTTAGTTTTTGTGGTAGTTTACCGATTTTTAGACGGTGGGGTTCGCCGTCAGATTGGTTAAATCACGGTGTGTTTGATTTTTTATGTTTCCTTTCCAGTTTTTGTTTCCAGATTATTTTTTTCTGCCACTTTACGTTCTTGTGATGTTGGTTACGTGCAATGTTCCCTCTAAGTTGCGCATGCGCAGTACGCCAGACCATTTCCGCAGTGAAATTTCATTCTCGGGAACTTGCAACATTCCAAATATAAAAGTAAAATGTTATTAACATTTGTTTGGGCAGAAGCAGAACGCTTCTGAGTATATCGCACAATCTTTTTAGAAGCTATTTGGACTAAATGTGTACTTTTTTCGTATTTTATTAAGATTTTATGCTTACTCTAATAATTCACAAAGCTTGTAATTCATTTAGAACTCTTCTTAATCAGCCTTAAAATAATCAAGCTCAATAAAACAAATATTTGCTCAGTGTAAAATTTTCTTAGAGGGGACGCTGACCACGTGTTTGTCATTATGTTGTTTGTGATGATGTTGATTTCAGAAGTATTGACATTAAATGCTGTCAAGATGTTAAATAAACCGAACTCAATACTGCGTCAGTCCGATCCTGCTTTGCCGGGTGAGCTTAACAGTGACGCGCTCGCGTGACGGAAGGCAGGAAGCAGTTCTTTGCGAAAGCGCGTTTCCCTCGGCGCACTAATCGAAATGTTATTGTTTGGTAAAAAAAACAACTTCTGCTGTCGTTTAACATCGATGATCAGTTTAACTGTGAAGCCGTTACCGACCGATGATGGCTGGTGACACGCCCG
>JGI24022J15233_10002006_pt1 | contig 18334 bp, 11 predicted proteins | sample Ectturendosymbi2_FD_15233 | JGI IMG/M metagenome (IMG submission 15233) | reverse complement strand
GAGGCTGAGATCTATATTCAGAGAAGTGGCTCTGCATAAGTTTTACAAATTTCACACCTGCGCGATTTGTCGCGAAGTGTCGCACCGTTAACTCTTCACAAAAATCCCATCTGTGCAGCTGCACCTGACTTATAGCACTCTTCCAATCATTACACAAGATTCATGACCAAAGGTGAGGATCGGAACAAAGACCGATTTAAAAAATGAAAGCTTTGCGGTGTCTGAAGCTCACGCAGGACTGCGTTCACTTTACCAATCCGTTTATCAATCCCTTTGTTTTGTTCCGACTTCCGTCACTCGTGAAAACCACCCCAAGGTACTTGAACTTCTCCACCTGCTACAGTGTATTTCCGCTCACTTGCAGTGCGCACTGGCTAAATTCGGAAGAGGCACAATACCTCGATCGTTTTAGTTCTTATTTTTATTCCTACTTGGTCGCACGCAGCTGGAAACCGATCAAGTGCATGTTGGAGATCTTGTTCAAAGGATGCAAGCAGCACCAAATCGTCCACAAAAAGCGAACTATTGATCCTGTAGCTTCCAACAGTGGCACCACCGCCGACTCGGCTATGACTGTTTAGACTTTAAACAATGAAGAGCCGAAGACAAGTGGTGACAGCACACCACCTTGTTGGAGTCCAACACCCACTGTCAATGGTTTTGATTTAACTCCGCCGACAAGGACACAAACTTATGAGCAGGAATACAATGACTTGAGGGTCAGTAACAGGTGGTCATCAACACCGTACTCCTACAACAAATAAATGCCCCGGGGTGTTCTTCTATTCGACAAACGTTAATATATGAAAATGGGAGCACGCACGCACAAGGCATAAATTAAATTCTTTAATACTGAATGCCCACTTTGTTGGCTCCAAAAATGAACTGACCATTATTAAAATCCAGATACCAACACTACAGCATATTTATTCGGACTCTGATTGAGGATCTTCGTAGGGACTTCGAAATAAGCAAAAGGCAACTATTGGCAGCAGCGACTGACAACGCTTCTAACATTTTTCTTGCTGTGAAGAAATTTTCTGAGGACTCCGTGTCTAAGGAAGATGCCGCCTGCGGCGTGGTATGACGCATGAGTAGTACCCACATATGTCTGAACTAGTTCTTCGGATGATTGTTCTTCCTTTGCCACAATATGCCTCTGCGAAAGTTCTTGAAAGCTCTCTCTGGTTTATCCCAAAACAAAGGCACGAAATGAAGGTCGAGGGTAACGTGAGCTGAGCTTCTGTAGAAGACTCAACCATGATTTTCGAAGTGGACCATACAGTTGCCAAGACTACCGCTATTTAAAATGATTTTGGTTGTGTGAAATTACATGTTGTTTAAAATAAAATGCTGTGAAATGCATTTTAGCACATAATCTTCCGATCTTTTGAAAACAGCAAGATTGCTATCGCAAGATATTTGAAAACTGTTGAAGGAAGTCACTAACCGAAAAAGGTTGCCAAACATTGGATCGTAGTTTTTCATGTTGTTTCTTAAAATAATACTTGGAAAAATGGCAAAATCAAGTATTCTGCGATATCGCTCTGAACGTGGAGAGGTAAAGCTCAAAGAAATGTTCAACCGGTCTTAAACATAGGAACACTCCCTGAAGAAAAAAATTTGACCGCAACTACTGGTGGAAAAGATGAAGCAATGCTGTTTAATTTTTGTGGAAATCTCTACTTGGACTGTTGAGGACTTTCGACAGCTAGAGCTGATGTTTTCGCGTAGAAGTTGTTCAGTTTTTTTGCAGGAGTGTCAACTTCTTAGTTGTCTTGAAAATGTCTCGCGTGTCTTTTGCAGTGGAAAACGCTTCGCTAGCGCCTCAACTTTCGTCCGGGATGAAGACTCCGCTGTTTGCGGCCGAGGGTGTTACTGTTGCTAACACCAAAACGAAGTCCACTCCCGGAAAGTACTTCGCCAAGGCTCACGAAAAGTACGTGCTGCTTCATTATAAAGGCGCAGATGGTGGTTTTTGCCCTTCGGCTTTGCTATCGCGTTGGTTGCTTGGTACGCATTTTAAACCCTTCTGCAATTATGCGTGGTGCGGCAACGTGTTTTCCTCTACCTGACTTTCCGTCGTGGATTTTTCCTTTACTGCAAGGATGCGTGTGCTTCCTTACGTGTGTACGCACATTCATAATGTTTTATTGAAAAAAATTCGTTCGGCACTGATAGATTACTATTATTAATATTATTATTGGTAAACAGGCGCTTTGGCAAGCTCGAGTCGATTGACGATTATCAGAAAAGGAAAGAAGAACGCGCCGAACGTCTCCTCGGCACCGGGAAGAAGAGCCAGGCATTGAGCCGGCTTGCCCAACCAAGATCTGCCAAGGTTCGTAAAGAGTCTTCGATTGTTTCGCCTGAGAGGCGGTACTGAGTTTCAATTCTGCATTTTTCAACTAATTATTAGATTCGCCTCCAGTTGAACGCGTCGTTGTAGATGGCAATTTCCATGGTGAAAAAGCACTTCACAATACGTTTTTGGTTTTCAAGCTAACTGATAGAAAAACTGATAGAAAGCGTCTATATTTTTTTTGGCAAAGACGATTGCTCTCTGAGCTCCCGAACGGTTATACCTACACTATACCTGTCTTAAAGTTCCTCTGCCCGTAAGCGTACATGCAAAGCGTTGCGGAATTTTGTCTCTAGCACACAACCGCAATCTTGTACAGTAGTTAGCAAACTTTCTGTGCGTTTTTAAGGCGCTGGTTGCCAACGTTTACCTTACCGAAGCGATTGGGGGTTTCTCTCACCCCATACCGCCATTCCATGAGTGAAACAAGAAGTGTGACCAGATCGTTTGCAGTGCTGCATTTCTTGCAGACGCGGTTTACAAAACACAGTTTGAATTTTTTACTAAACCCGCTGAAGGCATTGAACGTTTTGCAGATTGCCCTGGCCGCAGATGGCCGCCCCAAACCCAACATTTTGACGCCGGTGAACAAGAAGACGAACCGACCGAAGCCCAATATTCTCACGCCAGTAAACAAGAACACAGCGGCACAGTCAAGGTAATAGGATAAAATTGCCGTTTGATGAGGAAATGCTTCGAAAGTATATTCCTTGCTGTCGGCGTTGCTGATTTTGCGGATCATCGGGTCTGTTGCTTTGATACGGGGACCGGGGTCTTATTTCTCCGGTATTTTCGCTCTGTCGGTTGTTGTTCCTCATTGGATCGGTATTTCATTCCTTTGGCACAAAATACAGTGCAGCTCGTAAACGAAACAAAAGCGAAAAAGGCTTGCCGAGGTGTCTCTATCAGAAAGCGCCGCACCGGTATTTTCAAACCTAGATTTGATTTTGCACAAACAGTTTTTTTTCTTGGCACTGCTGACGCATTGAACGATCATCGCTAATTTCACCCGAACGAGTGTGTGTCGTTGCAGTGACCTGGCAACTTGATCCTACTGGCAAACAGGGTACACTGCCCAATTCATGACCTCTTGAGCAACAAGCTGGCAACAAATTTTTTTTACAACATGCCAGAAAAGAAGTATGAGGATAGTGTTGCGGTCGTCGCTTTTGCGACCATCTAAACGGCAAAGACACGAGAACATCTGCGGAAAGTTCTTACACAACGCAATTGCGAGTACAAGTACCTGCACACACACAGTAGCGGCGCAACAGGTGTCCTTCGAGTGCCTTCGACGATCGCCCGGGCAGAGATTTGTTTAAGGTGTTAAAGAGATCGCCCATTTCTCAATCGCACGTGGACGAGGCTGTTCCGATGGGAAGGCAGTAGGCAACACGATCGGATTCCGACGGAGATTGCATCCATATTGGAGAGTTTCCCTGCTACAGTCATTATGCCGAGCGCTTGGCCCGACTGAGGCAAGTTCCAATTTTTAAGGTCTTGGCACGACACGGCCGAGATTCGAACCACGCCGAACAACGACCTACCAGACATGAAGGGAGCGCTCTAACCACTCGGCCACACGTCCGGTCATAGGCAATATGCCCTGTATGAAATGGGCAGTATACCCTGTAAGTATACAAGACTTCAAAAACTCTTGCTTTGTATTTTCTTTGCTCACTTCTTGCCCGCGTCTGACTATTTTATACCAAGAGGTATTAGACCAAAATAGCGAGTAGATTTGTGTGGTGACTGCATTCATGAATGCTATTGTTCAAAAACAATGGCATATTAAGCCTAAGCTGGAGTCAAATTAAAATGTTCTCTTGGCTAATTAAGCCTACGATTTGTGGGTCTGAATACTTTTTGCGGTTACACGCTTTTCAGTAAACAATTGAGTCGATTCTGAGTAGAAAGAGAAGTTCTTCGAATCAAACAGAAAAATTGAGTTGTTGCTGCGAAGCAACAGATAAATAATGTTAGTCTAATCGCACTAAAAAAATTAACTCAGGTGTTTCCACGAGAGAAACAAATCCGTCCCACTTTCCCTGAAGATGACATTTAAGTGAGTCAGGCATGAAAAGCGTCCACTTCATACTTGCTGAAAAAGGGGAGTGACCTCGTATGTCCACTTGTAAATAACAAGATCGACATCACCTGTATTTTTAAAAAGTTAAAATCCAAAATACCATTAAACAAAGAAAACCAGTCAAGAAATTGTTGTGAGTTCCTTTTATGGACCTGCGTGCTCATATAGCGAAATGCTCATTTGTTATCAGTTGATTCTTAAATCGTGGTTGCCAGCGGTCCATAATCAAGGAAATTTCAGCAACGTCTTGATAGTGGTTCAATGATGCCAAGCTTGTTTGGTTTCAAATAGGTTAATTATTTTCCACATGCCCAACATTTGAATGTCTGCTTTATATATGATCTTACTGGAACTTGTCAAAAAAAGACAAGTCTATGCGTGGCCTGCAATGTAGCGGAACTTTGATCCTGTGACGTAGATGTAATTCGTTTGAATGAAAAACTATTTTATTTTGCAAGTCAATTTGTCAGTGGTTTGCAGAAGCGCAGAGCACCTGTGAACCGAATAATTCTCACGGAACAACACAGAAGTTCAGATGTTCACCTGAAAGCAGGTATAAACAGTGGGGAAATGGGGACCAAATGAAAATCCAAGATCAGGGTTGCTCCAGCATGATGAGACCTTCAAAGTGACCTAATCCTCAAAACTTTTGGGCACAACAAAATTTGGGAGGCACTACCCTCGAATGCCCCCCAGTGGCTACATGCCTGCCTAAACCCTATGCAACATGGTCTGCATACGACTCGATTACATTGTGTGACTGATGCTCAGACGATATTGTGTTGGAAAAAAAATGATGACTTCATCTAGTTCGGAATGCACTGAATAGGTTGCGTGGGGCGTCGTTACAGCATCGGGTCAAAAACGTAACGTTGATGATAAACGTTCAATGGTAACGTGCAGTCTTCAAAGCTTTCATTTCACACATGGGTTTATGTTCACAATTGCACAGCAGGGTTGATTGATATAATGATTGTTCAATAGTTAGACTGCTGAAATTTTTTTTAAGGAAAACGTCAATCAAAGCGCCGACCACTTTTAAACCAACGGTTACGACCACATCGAAAATCGAGACAAACTTCGCCACAAGAGCGTCCAAGTTGATTACGCCGAAGAAAGTTGCCGTAAGCTGTAAGTTGACAAGTGTTCACACTTTGCTTTCTGCGTCTTGCAGCCAGTGCTTCTATTCGTCATCGTGTTGTTGCAGTTGCCAAATCTCCAAACAAGCCAGACAAAACTACTGGCCGAACACCTTCTGCCAACAAAACACCTACAAACAAAGGCAAGCGACCGTCCCGGGCTTCTTTGACCCCATTCAGGCCGGCTGCAACTCCGCAATCTGCTAAAAAGAAAGCTTTTAACCTGCAGGTAGAAACACGTGGCGATAGCGCTTTGTTTTTGTTTCTTGACTCCAACACTTCATCTGCTTTTACGGAATGAGATGGGCAAACAATTTGTCTGAAATAGTGCTGATACACTGCCACGGTGACAAGCAAGCACTTATTGCTTTTTACCAGCGGGCAGCGGAAGTGGATTTTCTTACAAAAATGTTAACGCTTGTTCGATAATCTTCTGTAAGGCTTTTGCACAGCTTGCTTGCTGGAAACGGCAGACCTATGCCCAAAAAATCTTCTACACCCAGTGCGTAACAATCTTCCCAAGGTTGCGTTGAGAAAAGAAAGCTGTGCTTCACTCGGCATTCTGTGCTGATGAACCCTCACCTGTTTTTCCATTTTCATTAAATCTAAACTCGATTTGTCCACAAAATCCGATACGAAATGTTATGTACTGTTCATGTTTTTGTTTGATGAAATCAATCTTTTTTTTGTTCAGGAAAGCCTTAAGAAAAATCTACCGTACGTCCCACACAAAGGCCCGCTAGCCAAGTTCCAGGACACCGCTAAACAGGCATTCCACGAGCGTCTCAAAAACGTTAAGAACCCGAAGATCAAGACCAGGTAGCACACGCGCTGTCACGTGTTGTATTTGCACAACGTCACCGCTGTTCGTGTTAAGCTGAGAGTAGTGGTCTCTCCAACGCCTTCTGATGCCATTATCAGTTGTGTGGTGTGCTAACCTTGCACCGAGCGTTATCAGGCTCGGACAGGGCTGTGGAGCCGGGGCCAAGCAATTTGGATGATTGGAGCCGGAGCCGAAACTTTGGTGGAGTTGAGCCAAAAAAAACTTAAAATGTCGGAGCAGAGCGAGAGCCTGAAACTTGCTTTCTGATCCACAGCCCTGGTTTGTGCTGTGTGTAGATCAGGGTTCCTCCATCTTTTTTTTCGCATGTCCCGCTATCCATCCAATATATCATTTCGCAACATCTCGTCTGCGCTGGTGTAATAATACAATACTACAAATAATACAATGCTTTTCAGTTTTCACTTGACCAGGTCATTTTGGAGCCGGAGCCAAAAACTTTTAGATGCTGGAAGGAAGCTGGAGCCAAAAAACTTGGATGTCTGAAGCAGAGCCGGAGCCTGAAATTTGAGTTCCGGCTCCACAGACCCGGGCTCGGTACTGCTCAGAAGAGGAAGGAACGATGAATCGTTGTGTCAATAATCTAAAAAAAAGAAAAGCTGGAGATAATCAACAGCACGTTTCTTTTCAGTGGCTCGTCTGTTACTTGAATGCAACTAACTTGATTTAAAAAAAAACGGTCACCGACACATAATCAATGCTGTTGCGTCACAGAGTTTTTTGTTGCGTGTATTTAAATACGTGTTATGATCGATGTGGGGCATTTTTGTGTTCTATGCGCATAGGCGTAGCCAGGGGGGCCATGGCCTCCTCCAAAATTTTAGAACATAAGAGTCATTTTGTGGTTTGAGAGGCGGTATCCCAAGCAAAGTAGCGTTATTCGCCTACAATCAAACACTTCGCCCCCCCCAATTTTCCCTCAAAAAATTTTTGGGTTGGCTACGCTATTGCCTATGCGTACTTATCTTGTATAAAGTACCATCTCACTGTGCGCGTTCACGAATATCCGGTTGTTTTTAAGGGAAATGCGTCGGAAGGCAAACGCAAGTGCTCGCAAGAATGCTAAGAGCGATCTCATGATGAAGCGGCGTGGAGTGAAAGTGTCCTAACCGTCGGGACCGCTGGTGGTCTTGTTTCGGCGTTTTACACCCATCGCGTTTGCGTAAAGTTCTTGTTCTGGTCGTTTTTGTATCTCTCCTCGCGTGCATCTGACGGATTCGCATGTTGCCGTTCGCATGTCCGTTTGTAAATAACACCTTGGTAGGTGTCGTTGCTTTGCTCCCGCAAGCGTTTCTTCGCTTACCATTGCTCGCGTCAAAGTAACGCTCGGAAAATGTTGGCCCCAGTTTCTTGATACACTGCGCTCTTCGTCGCAAACCTTTTCCCTCTTAGTCTTGTGACCAACCGTTGTCCAGTTCGCCTCAAAACTCACTCCCTGGTCGTACTGCCAACTTTGTTCAGCGCATTGTTGAACCTGTATATAAATTACGAGGTTTACAAATGGTGTGTGACTTGTTTTTCGATGCCGTATGTGACTACTACGCATCTCATCAGAATAATTAACAAGGACCTTTGCTCAGGTACATTCACGAACTTGCATTTTCCTGCTTGCTGCAAATTAGGCAGTACTGTACTTGTGCGTTGATAAGTGACATTTCTGGCAGAGGTAAAGCTGTTTACGTCCTATTTGAATCAGGTTTAAGTAGTGTTATTGTGTCAGTTAATTTCCATTCAACCTACTGTGTTGTGCTGACCTATCTGGATATAAAACGTTAATATTGCGGACAGCAAGATAAGATAGAAGTCAGACGTATGGTCCAGAAATCAGTAGAAAGGGTGCAGTGGCATACGGTGGCTATTTTTGCAGGGTGTTCACCAGGCTCGCAGCCAACCCAAAACTGAAGGTTCACCAGTCGTGGTGGTTCTCGCCTGCCACAAGTCATTCGAACACTTGAACAGATTGACACTTGATCATAGTAATCAAACCACGTGCAGCACGTACCCTAGAACGTCGACAGCATGGGGCACGAACAAGAATTGGTTAATTTAATTTCTCGTGACAAAATCTTTTCAATTGAACTCACTGATAAGAAATAAATAGCATTTTCGACATAGAATCATCAAATTAATCTACTGACTTACGTGTTAGGAACCATCCGTTTTTCGACTGCTATCAACATTCCACACTTTAGCGTTAGGCTACTTTGCACGTGAGCCGAGGCTCACCAATACTAAAGTCAGTAAAATTCAGCTTCGTGTATTCTCATTAAAAAGTCCTAAGTGTTACAGTAATCACCACACAGACAAACCACATAGGGTTGCCAGATCACTTGAAATTTTTTCAAGGACGTTTTGTTTTTCAATAGATACGGTGGTCTACTTTCATGGGTGTCCGCAGAGGGGGCAAAACGCGTTTTTTTTCCCCCTGGAAATTGGGTCTAAGAACCAAAAAATGTTAGAAAATCTGAACCCAGCATCTTGATTCCGATTAATCGGTTTTGTTCTTGCAATAAGACTTTATTTACCGGTATGGCACTCACACTGCACAAAATCCAGCTTCACTGTTCTGGTGTGATTCAAGAATTTTCAAGGGCGCCGGAAGATATTCAAGGACAAGTCTTGGCGCTCAAGGACGTCTGGCAACCTTAAAACCAAACCACCTACCTAGCCAAAGTAGGCTATTTCAACCTGAAGTAAAACCCATCTGTACAAGGAATCCAGCCTATTGCACAGCTTGCTTCCACTGTACAGATTAAGCGGAAATGCTGGCAAAACAACGCATGACGTAACCAAGTTGTTCAACAGACATGGCGAACACCCTGGCTGCTTAAAAAGCGCTATAGTTTGGCTCCACCGGCTTTTTTCGTTTCCTTGTTTATCTATTTAACTTCGGGTGTTCTTGAACAATCTGCAGTCATGCTTGAGCAGACAAGCAAAATCGTTCGGCCGTGTTAAGAAATATATCCGCTGCATGACAAAACAATACAAATAAAGGCAGTTCTTGGCACTAATCGCTGACGAATGCCCTAAAACCGATTTTTGAAATTTGTTTCTTCATTTCCAGGTGTTCACTGAACACCCTCAATATCCACCACTGGAAGGGTGTGAATGTTCAAGATAAAGTTGAAGAAACGGCATGACAGGAGCAGCCGTAGGAAAATAATAACAAAGAACTTAGGAACTTCTCAGCGACGGTGTTTAATTAAGTTCGCTGACGTTAAGAGATGATGAAGATGTCTTGAGTCCCCGCCACCGGTGGGAAGTAAGTTTCCACTTGGCGTGCGACGGTAGTTAAGTTGCTTTGCCCACTTTCAGATCTTCCAGAGTATAAAGTTGTGCTAGCGACGTAGCCAAAACGGATTGGTCATTTGTAATAACATTGAATGTGGTCACGTGTCACGTAGGCTCAGACTGTTACAGCGAAAAGATTGCTGACATGAAACTTCTACTTGAATGTTGAAACGCTGAACTCGATGAAATTCCTCGAGAGGTCGGCCAAAAAGGACGATGTTTCTCGAGGACAGCCACTCGCCCGACAGTCTCATCCTGATAAGTGAAGAACGGTCCAAAGCTAAAACCTGTCTGCAGAGAACGTCAGTGTGTTGACGTGCTTTCTATGCAGGCCAAGTTGGTTAAAATGCGTGTTGGAAGGTGGCAACCGCTGGTGAAGTGAGGAGAATGCGCAGTGACTGATAGGTTCAGCGACAAGTAGTAAGGAAATATGCCAACCGCCACGCCCAACAGTGTTCATTGGCCGAAGAAAAAATATGATCCGAAATGTCAAAGAAAGGGCTGGTCCGTGGTTCCGTGCAGAGCGATTGGTTGCGAAAAAGCATGTTGAAAGTGAGATTGTAGCTGAAAAGACGATCTTGAAAGCAGTAATTGCGTGTAGTGAACAGACATCAAGAAGAAGGATGAAAGCCTAAAAGAAAACGGTTGGAAACAAAAAGTTACTGACAGAGAAAACGGAAAACACAGAGTGAAATAGAAAATACATATGGAGACAGGAGCTGCAAAAAGTCTATGGATGCGGCGAAACCTAGTAAGAGAGAATTGGTGAAACTGGATGATTGTAGACTGCACTGCGGAGGTGCAAAAATGCAGTAAGTACGGAAAAAAGATATCACAAAAACACAGAAGCGTAATGACCTATACGATATGCGGAAGAGAAAGTAGTCAGTGGTGTTTACGGGTTGTGATAGTTTGGTCTGCTCACGGCATGGATGCGAGTGTGACGTCGTTGTGATGGAGATGACGTTAAGATGAACGCAAAACCCTCACGAACAAGGAATTTTGCACAAGTTATGGGCATCGCTGCCAGAGACGTATCAGTGCGCTGCGTACGACAGGATGGCAGGTGTTGTTCAGCGGTGGTCATAATCGTGGCCGAATTAACCATTGAGCAGGCATACTATACGTCCCGTTTTAGCTGGGGCAGTCCCGGTTTGAAGGCTCTGTCCCGCCAGCATATCCCTACACGAATATCAGCATGCTGTGGTTGGTTTGTTTAGCCAACTTTCTGAAGGGGTGAATGAGTAGCCTACATTTACAAATGCTTGAACATAGTTTTGTTTCTTGGTAAAATGCATTATTTTTGTTTTTCTTCGTGAGTTACAGCTTAGGAATCCAAAATATCTACATGTTCCAAGATATGAACCACATTTCTCTGATAAGTCTCGTTTTTCTGAAGCGTCCCGGTTTTCAATCACAAAAATATGGTATGACTACCATTGGACAAGCCGGGCAAATGCCCGGGGTCTCGCGCTTGAATATCAAAACACTCCTTTACTGGTTTTTCATGATTTTAGGCTGTTCACCACGCGTCAAAATTGTAGAGCTTTTTGATGACTGCGTTTAGCATAGGCTGGGGGAGCGGCAGCCCCCGGCTTGAAAAATTTCAGAGCAAACTCTGTTTTCAGGGCAAGCGCAAATTGCTCAAAAATCCTGATTGATAAAAAATATATATTCAATACAGTGAATTCAGGGCAAACTCTGTTTTTCAGGGCAAGCGCAAATTGCTCAAAAATCCTGAACGGTGAAAATTTTTTCAATTCAGTGTATATTCACTGCGGGTGGGTGATCCGTGTAATTTGGGCTAGTGTAGTGTATAATCTGGACCAAAGTCGTGACTGGTTATAATAACTTTGATCCAGACCAGTGGTTCTCAAAATTTTTTTCACATTCCTCCCTTACAAACATAAACACTGTTAACTCCTCCCCAACAAAAATCACAAATAATAATTGCAAAAATTTCACACTACCTACTGTGAACAAAACAATAGACGATTATGAACCAAACAGATTCATTTATAACATCAGTAATTGCAGTCAAAGCAGCTTGTACCTGCAAGTTACTGCGATTGCTACCTGACAGGCGCATGGTTCGGCTGATCATGCGGAGCTGGTTGGTAAGCACAGCTTCGCCCTTACCACCACTAACGGCAAACGAAGCAGGTTACGACACCTCAAGAATGGCATCCCTCAGGGATCCGTCCCGGTACCCCTGCTCTTGAACATTTACACCTCTGACTTGACAACCACCGTCTCCAGAAAGTATGCATATGTTGACGACGCAGCAACCATGCATGCTGATGGAGATTGACAAACAGAAGAAGGGGTGCTAAGCAAAGACATGGCAAGGTGAATACTTTCAGACCTGGAAGTTAAAGCTCAGTACTAAAAAGCAGTGTCGACAGTCTTCCACCTCAACAACAAGCTAAACGTGAGCTGAAAGTCAACCACAACAACGAAACCTTGCCTTTTTGCTCTGAGCCCACATACCTCGGAGTAACGATGGGCAGGACACTCACGTATCGCCGACACCACGTCACTTCGCAAAAAGCTGATATCACGCGTTGCACTCTTGAGGCGGCTTGCTGGCTCTGCTAGGGTGCTGGACCAACAACGTTGTGAACAGCCATCTCAGCCCTGGTCCATTCAACAGCAGAGCACTGCGCTCCTGTCTGATGCCGCAGTACTCACACCCGCCTCATTGACCCCGTCACCAACGACACCTTGCGAACTGTGACTGGATGTCTGTGTCCTAGAACAACGGACAACCTTCCTGTCCTCGCATGCATCCAACCTACTGAGCTTCCTTGTAAAGGAGCCACACTGTCTCTAGCACGCCGTCCCATGGAGCCTGGGCATCTCGGTGGGAATGCACGGCGTCTCAAATCGAGACACCCATTTGTACCCGCTGCACAACAACTCATCAGTTCATCTGACGACAATAACAGAAGTGCGGCGCTCTGGGCAGATCACCGGTAGAATGCGGAAATGTTGGAGAGCACTACAAAACCCCGTACTTTCATCCCCTACCCACCTCCCTGGAGTAGCACTGCCAAGAACAGCGTGAGTCCGGCTCAACCGCCTCCACATTGGCGTCAGACGTTTCCACTCCCGTTTGCACAAATGGGATATGGCCACTTTTGTGGCTTGTAAGTGTGGCGAAGAAGATCAAACCGTTGACCACGTCGTCTTCCAATGTCCAATCCATCAACCTCCCCATGTTTTGTACGGCCTGACGGCTCTGGATGATGAGACAATCGATTGGCTGCTCAACACCTGCCCCGAGATCTAGTGCGGCCAAACAGTGAACTGAAAGAACTGGCTCAAACGATAACGATGATGAAGTAGCTTGTGCTTGCGTACTGCAGACATTCCCATCTAAACCAACCTCGTTGTGCAGTTTCTAATGTGTTGAATAAACTAATAATAAAAACTTAATGATTTTTCATCCACAGCTTTTCCTCCAAAATTGGATGTCGGTAGGTCAACAGTTTGGTATAAGAATTCAAGCGCACAGCAACGATAACACAGGCAGGTGTAGGGAGTCAGACCCTTCGGAACCATCGCTTTTAACCATTGCGTTGCGCCATCGAAGTCGCATACATATTTGCATCAGCAAAGGCGATTACCGTAAAGTTTCTTGTCTGGGAGAACACAACACGCACGGAACTTCACCCCCTTGAGGTAACAAGCAAGGTAACTACAGANTTTGTCTATAACGGCACCTCTGACGCAGGGGCATAAGGAGGGGGGAAAGCAGGGCGCAATTCCCCGGGCGCCGAGTCACTATGGGGGCGCCAAATCACTGCGGGGGCGCCAAAAAGTCCCAACAATGTCACATGTACTTTCTTCAATATAGTACATTTGCTTCCGAAAGACCTCCGTTTCGATCATGGGGCGCCAAACTTGCTTCTTGCTCCAGGCACCATCTAACCCCTGCTCTAGGGAATTGCATATAGAACTTTATTGCCGGATTGACGTTATAAGCGAATTGAAATGCATGTAAAGGATGCCATCGGGACCGAACAAAATGTAACGTTATAGGCGAATTGACGTTACAGATAAAGCCGTTACAAACGAATTCAACTGTATAGAACAGATTTACAAGAGGTTTCAGGTCCCTTCGGATTAAACTAAAAATTTAGTTTCAGGGCAAACTGTTTATTTTTAAGGTAAATTGTTATTTTCAGAACAATTTTTTTCCGCTTCCACTGGAAAATGCCTTCCCGTACGCCTATGGCGTTTAGTATATATGTTAACGAAACTGACAACTTGGCATTGATCAATTTTGAGTGACTTAGAATAATTGAACCAAACAGCACCACGCTTTATGGGCTCCCATTCATTTATTTTAAATAAAACCCATATTCGTACAATAAAAAGCCAGAAAGCTTATGTTACGAACAGTGGCGATTCTAGAATGAAAAAAGTGGGTGGGGCACTGCGGGGCCAAGGAAAAAAGTAAGGGGGCCAACATAAATGTCTGGTGATTTCCCGTTGTAATGAAGATTGATTTGCTACAGATTAACCCTATCAAACCCAACATAGGCTTGTGAATATCGTCAGAACCGTCGCCAGAAAGTCTTCAATAGGGGGCTTACGTTTGTGCAGGGTTGCTTGACATTCTAAAAATTGACAAAATCTCCACTGATTTACAGTGTTTCATATTTCAATTTTGGGGTCTTGGAGCTTTGTTTTGGGGGGCTAAGCCCACCAAAGGCCCCCGTGGCGACGGGACTGAATATCGTTAAATATAACCTCGCGTTATTATTCATTAGAGACACCTGTGCACCACTAGATGCGATCGCACACTTGCACTGCTATGTTGAATATTCTGTGCTAAACATGGAACTTCCACAGCACTACACTCTGACTCTACACGTGTAAAACGAAACACCATTTCCCGTACACCATTGTGCCGGTGCCGGCCCCACATGAACAAAAACAGCTGCACGAAAGTGAAAGCAATTCACGTGAAAGCGAATTGGTTCCATCGACGAATGCTATCCTGACACAGAGACAAGTTCTCTGTTGATAGCCAACTATTTTCGTCAAACTAATCTTTCTACAAAGCAAGTTTTTTTAAATAAACCATCTGCCAATAGAATAGTGACCATGAGTAATCTGTTTTTCTGGTAAGTTACAAACACTTTGTGATGTAACAATAACAATGTTATGCAACTAGTCTGTTAATTGTTTTTGCAAGAACTCTTGTTTCCTAGGATGCTTAATCATGTTGTATTTGTCAGCACAAAATTTATGAACAAGTTAATACGTTCCATGTCAAGTCATAAATGTCATTTTGCGAGTAAGACACAACTTAATCGTGAAACAAATCTTTATTGTTGTAAAAACTTGAATGTGACCAAAAATGCACGAAAATTTCATTGTTGGTATGCACAAGGCAATCTTGGAGAACGAGATACTGTGTACTACTGCGCATATACTACATAACAGGGGTGGCCAACAGGTCGGTCGATCGCCGAGTCTCAGCTGGTCGATCGCGCCTGATTTTGCATTGAATTGAAAGTAAAGATCCTTAAAAAAAACATTTTTCAATCATTAGTCCTTTTTGCGGCATTTTATGACATTTTCTACATGTGATTTTGTTACCGACCTGTCAATCGCGAGTTCAAGAAATTTTCTAGTCGATCCCAATCGAAGACAACTTGGCCACTCCTATACTACATAACATGCCATGGCTGCATTTTTTGCTGTGAGATTCTGTACCTTTTTGCAATATATATGCTAGCGCTAGAGGACTCCTGTATCTTCTGAATATTTTTGGTGATTATGCTGCTGAAATTGAAATCACTTTTAATTGCTAGAAAACTATTGATGTACTTTTTTGGTCCAAAAACTATAAACAACCTTCTCCACCGAAAGTTTTTCTGAATGGTGTACAAATATGATTTTTTTACCAAGCCAAAATCTTGGTGTATGGCTAAATGTCTCACTGAAGTATGATGATGATATCCAGAGACAGGTGAAATCGTTGTACTGTGTAGTAAACAAGCTCAGAAGCAGTGGGATAACTGACAGAGGGGATAACTGCCTCCCTCTGACAGGCTTAATGCAAAAATAGGCCCATACTTAGCCTATTTCTGTATTAATATGTTTTTTTCGTTTTTCGTAGTGTTTTCTGGTTAATTCGGGTTTCAGTATAGACATCCACATACGGATTCGCTATCATTTCTCAGCTTTTTTTTATTGTTGGTGAGAAGGCCCCTTATGTGGCCAGTGGGCCAGCTTCAGCTAAGTTTTTCCTCCTTGATTCAAACCTCTAATTTTATGCCACTGCTCAGATGCACTTTTGCTCAGTGCTCACCTGAAGTAGAAAACACTCTATTCTGTGCCTATTGCATACCAATTTATGCGGATGAGCTTGAAATAATTTGGCATATTTTTGTCCTGTTTGGCATATTCTGAAACACAATTTGGCATATTTTGTCTTTGTGGACTTGGCAACACTGGCAACTACTATCACAAGTGTAATACCATGTGCAGCGTGGGTAGGGTAAGGACCAGTGGTGCCACTCCTAGTGTTTTCCGCTAGATCTAGTGTTTTTTCATTTCATCTAATGTTTTAGTCAGTGGCGATTCTAGAAATAAAAAAGTGGGGGGTACTGCAGGGCCAAGGAAAAAGTAGGGGGGCAACATAAATATCTACCTTGCATGGTGATTTTTCATTGTTTTGAAGATTAAGTTGCTATGATTAACCCTATCAAACGCAACATTGGCTTGTGAATATCGTTGAATATGAACTAACGTTATATTATTCACTAGACCAGCTATGTCCAACCCGCGGGCCGCATGCAGCCCAGTCGAAGGTTTTGTGTGGCCCAGTTCAGGTTTTCGTTGTAATAAATGTTTCCCGCATACAGACAACTTATCCTTATTTTGAATTTGACATTTTTGTTGCAGGTAGTCCTCAATGCCACTTTATCACGTCTGTTACCATCGCAGTTAGGATTCGAACGCTTTCAGTACCTCAGCTTTAGCTACATTTAGTTTTCTAAGATCACAGTAAGTGATTCAATGTGCGGCCCTCATTAATATGTTAATCAGTGTGAGGACCTGGTTAAGATAGTGACATACTTTTTGGCTCAGTAAACCATTTGGGTTGGACATAGCTGCACTACAGACTCCCAAACGCCACTGTAGATGCAATCGCACACGTGTACTGCTATGTCGAAAATTCTGTGCTAACCAGTAGTGCAGGAGGCGGGGTGCAAGCGCACCCCTAAAAGATTTGATTAATTGAAAATTCGGGCAAAATGACTCCCAATCTTGTTTGATTTCATAAAATGGCGCCCAACGTTTGCAGAAAAACACATGAAAACCTTTTTGGAGGTCATCCCAAAAAAGGTCTTCATGATCTTTGAGGGAAAAAATTTGCATTTCCATACACAATTGTGCCGGACCCACGTGAATGAAAACAGTTCCACGAAAGTGAATACAATTCACATGAAAGCGAAATGATTCCAACCACGAATTCCATCTTGACACAAAGACATGTAGGCTGTTGATAGCCAACTAGTTTCATCAAAATATTCTTACTGCTAAGCACATAAAAATAAACCATCTTCCAACGGATTGGCGACGACTGACTAAACCGTTTTTGTGGCAGCTCGTGGACATTTTGTGATTGTGGTGTAAGTGTAACCATAACAATGCTATGCAACTACTATTACGAGTGTGCAGCATGGATGGGGTGAGCACTATTCAATGCAGTATACAGATAACAGCAGCGAGGTTTCGGCACCAGTTGCACCTAAGTAGCATAGCAGCGTCGCAGATAGGTGAGCATCGGCATTTAGGGCGTGTACCTGACAGGCGCGTAGCCAGAAAATTTGATAGGGGGGGAAAACAACAACCAAGTTTCAACATAATGCCCATTGTTTTCAAAGCATCATTCAGAAAATGTGCCTTTCTCTGGCACTTCTTTTTCTGAATAATTCTGTTCAGAAGCCGGTATATAGAAAGGCTGTTTTGATTGAATGGACAAGTTTTTAAGGTTTGTTTTTAGTAAATTTCCAAGTTTTTACTTTGAATGAAAGCCACAATTTGCGCGTAAAACTTATTTGCGAAATCGTTTGTGATAATCTCAATGCTATGAGTGCAAGATCTGCAGTACCCTCTTTTCAGCCAATATTGCAGTCGAGCATGGAGCCATCGCGGCCGTCATTGTGATTGCGCTTTTTATATTTACACGCTTCTGATGTACACCAACACACGTTCAATCGCGAAGCCGAGTAGTGACTTTGCTCTATACGACACCTACTCCCGATGTACTGCAGGTCTACAAAACCTGCGCGGTATAGACTTAAGCTGTATGCACACGGCATGCGTCTGGCGCGGTGCGTTTGTATTGTCTACAAGTACCGCTCTTTCCTGAACCCGGAGCAGAGAGTCTGATGCGTCAATATAGAAATAGGTTCTACTCGAACGCAGGCCATACCAGACGCATCCGAAAAAGACACGACATAACAAAATCAGACCCATGCGTGCGCCAAAAAGACCCACAGGACGCAGCCGTGTGCATCTAGCTTAAGACGTGGATCTTGTCCAGTTTTTGAGCGACTGGTTGACGGATGCAACTGATAATGCAA
>JGI24022J15233_10002003_pt1 | contig 18339 bp, 10 predicted proteins | sample Ectturendosymbi2_FD_15233 | JGI IMG/M metagenome (IMG submission 15233) | reverse complement strand
GCAGAGGAATTAATTGTTGTATTCAACCATAACGTCATAAACTTGTATTTTACTGCAAATAAGAGCACTATGTATGTATACATGTTACTATGATAAAGTATACGAGCTTCTATGACGAGTTTTCACCTGTTTGCATAATTTGTCACTTTGCCTAATTCATCACTATTTTCTAATTCCCTTGAAGTGACGAATTAGGCAAATTCTACTGTATATTGTTAGCACACATGAATGTCATTTGCGGAATGCCTTATCTTTCTGCAAAGTGCTGACTTTATCTGATGGTTGATTCACATTTGTTGAGATGTTTAGTACCTAACCTAAATCATAACTGTGACTTTGCAAGAACAGAATGTAGCTTAATGTACTATATGCCCTTGATCCCCAGTAGAGAAAATGTGGTGTTGGGTTAATATTGATCTATTCTTCAAGCATAATTTGGCCCAAGTCAGTTAGTTGACAAAAAATATAGACTACTGTACCTAAAATAGGTCTTGAAAGCCAACATGTCACTAATAAAACACAACTCCGGTCAGGTAGTTCAACTTTTTCATTTAACATGCACTGTGTATTGCAGGAGCCAGTAAGTGATTCAGTAACATGGTGCCACAAATAACATGAAAATAAATTTAGAAAAAGGCTTTTCAATACTTAAAAGGATTGGTGAAAAGCCAACTCGAGCACAGCATGCACTGTCAGTTATGCATGGCAAAAGTTGACTCAGATCCCTCATTTGAAAATAAAATGCTGCTGAAAGTTCTGAAGTGAAAGTAAATAAGCTACTTTGTTTGCAAAAAGACACATTAAAACTTTCTCTGAACGGCTTTGTGTTAGCAGGAAGTGGTGGCCTCACGAACGCAAACTGCTAAAAATTGTTAGCAGCAGCACATTTAACCTTAGTGGTAAACAATTTTTACATCCTGTTTGATGTACAGCCATCATTTAGTATTGTATAGATCAGGGGTTCCCAAACTTTCTATGGCCATGTACCCCTTCAGCATTTTGACAGAACAACATGAACATCTAAAATTTTTTATGACAAAAAGACTGAGGAAATAATAAAAATATGTTGACCAATAAGCACATAATGATTTCTGAAAGTAATATTCACTGATATATGTATAAATAATTCGAAATCAATAATGTATAAACATATTTTTCCCTTCTATTGCTAAACTTTATTGTACCCCTTCAGATAGGCAAATGGTACCCCTAGGGATACATGCACCCCAGTTTGGGAACCCCTGGTATAGATAATGATGACAAATATGTGCACTGTTGTTTTCTCCAAGTGTGTTGGTGATTATAATAAGTGTTTATTTTGAGGAAGACCTGAACTTTTCATTTGTGCTTGGATCTGTGTTGGTCTACCAACAATTAGAAAACATCAGAAACAAGAACATACAGTATTTACTCCTGTGTTGATTACTTCATTTATCAGCAACAAGCAACATGGTACATAAGGGGAAAAACAACATGAAGGCCTTTGGATAAGGTTTTGGAAAGGATGGCTGAGCCTGTACAGGGAAAACTTTGCTTGACCCTGCTCTTGACTGTATACTTCAGTACTTGCTGTACTTGTGGTTCAAATTCCTTTCTGTATCATGAAAGCTGTATTTTTATTATGTATAGGAACTATAGCTGTAAAGAAAAGTATGAACAATGATAGGTTTGTTTGCTGACTTATAGCTGTCCTTCAAAATGGGCCCAAATCTTTGATTTTCAAATTTTGCTGGCATCACAACAATTCCCACCCAAACAAATATGAACAAAATAACTGTTATTGAACAGTACCTTAATTCAAACTAATTAGTTGCAGATTGTCACAACCTTTTGACAAAATCTAGCTAACATGCTGTTTATCAAAATTGATGCTGAAAAATTGTCATTTCATGTTAGACACAAGGATGTAGTGCCAACAAAAAAGATGTGGGAACGCATCCAAAAAATAGCCATTTTAAGACAGCTTCCAACTCACTTTAAAGCAAAACGTGAAAAAGGTGTAGGAATGCTGTTGCCACATGTTCCTGCCCCACTGCACCCCTCGTTAGGTGATTGAAGTGACTTGTGTAGGGACCAATGTTTTGTTGAAATATGATAGATTTGGTAAACAATGCACGGAGTTGCTTTAGATTCTTATTGCAAATAAAACAACCAGTGATCGAAAACATTGTTTTATTCGACGTTTCGGCTTATGCGTAAGCCATAATCACGAATAAATAAAATGTGACACTGTGACAGTAAAGGAAAAAATAAAGATGCAATTTTAAGGCATCTGTACTGTATTGCGTCATGTAGACCATTATTTGTTAAAAAGCAGTTTTTTTTTCCTTTAACTGTCGCATTTCATTTATTCCTGATGATGGCTTACACATAAGCTGAAACGTTGAATAAAACAATGTTTTCGATTATTGTGAATGTTTTATTTGCAATACTGATAGATTGTTTTTTTCTTAACCTGGATCTATATCCGATAATTTTCAAATACTGTTGACTGGCCAGTTAAACTATAGTTAGTGTAGTGTTTCATGATATGTCACTTTGCAAAACTTGTCAACTACTGAGCTAGAACACTACTTAATAACTGGCATAGCCTAAGAATGGAAAGATTCAGGTTTGATTTCGCTGTTTTTCATATTTGTTCACCACTTTTCGCTTGCAAATATTTTGAGAATACTAAAGCAAAAGGTGGAAAATTTTGATCAATGCTATATAAAAAATGTCCAGCCAAAATGAAAAATTATTGAAGATGCTATTGCAAATGACAAATGCAGACATAAGAGTACAGTTTTCAATCATTACCTACGTTGTAATCTCTGGGTTTGCTTGGAAATTATGAATGCAGAAAGATGTGGTTATAAATTTCAGTATTTTACAAATGGTTTGTGAAGCCGGCTAATGTGGCATGTTCTTTATAACTGAGTTACATGCTTCAAGAACAGTGACTTTGTTGAAGAATCATCAGTGAGTTTGCAGAAAGCAAGTGTTGTTTGGACCTTGCATTATGTTTTAAATTATGTTTGGTGCATTTTTAACAAACTATAGAGGCAGTGCAACAAACACTTGCGTTTAGCTTTATTACGTCTGGTTGTGGCACATAATCAGGCAGTTACAATCATTTTTAAATACTATTCCTACTGGCATTGTATTTCCCTTCTCAATTGTTCATGTGGCATTTGTTTAGGAGCAGTCTTCCCAGGTGGCATTTGTAAAGATCATGGTTGTCCAAATGTCCATGGGTGGGAATTGTCATTCGAGCCAATTGTCCAATGTTAGTTGCTTGCACATTTTTTTGTGAGATGGAGGATTTGCAATTGAGTATGTAATGTCATTAACACCACAAATTTGAAATGTAAAATTGGTTTGCAATTTGGTGTTGACTTTTGAAAGTTTCTTAAAATATGTAAAATGTTGTAAATATCCTAAACTGCTTTCGGTGTTAAACTTTATTAGTTTTGAACAGAGTGAATCTTGAAGTCTTGCAAACTTGTGTAAGAAACAATCATGTAAACTCATAATTTAGTTGAACTGACAACAAGTGTTTCATCATCATAACTTATGGATATAAGTTTGGAATACACCAGCATTCACCAACAGTGAATCTTGTTGTCTCAGACCTTTTGTTTTTGAACCATCCATCTAAATTTTGTCGAAAGCATTGTTTTGGTCTTAAAGATCATTAGAAATCAAGCAGGTAAATTATCAAAACTAATTAATGAAATCTGACACATTCCAAGTTCATTTCGATGAGTCATGATATTAATTTAAGATTTTATAGTTGTGAAAAGCCATGAATTGTAGAAAACATTTTGTAGATAAAGTCATTCTATTTGAATAAGATTTCAGGACTGAAGATGTGTAGTGTTACATGAAATCGATTGCCTACTTAAAACTTTGCGAATGGATTCAACTCAGTTGCCTTTGTGGAGACTAGTTACTTGAAGTTTAAGGAACTATTTCAGTAAGTTTTGTCTTTCGCAGAGCGTTTGACATTTAACTTATTAGTGTTGGCAGCAACAGAGGGAATCCCTGAATTCCTCCCCTGCAAAGTTGCTCAGCAGTAATGACTCACTTATCGCTTTTTTTTTAAATCACACAGAGCAAATGTAACAGGTCATGGACTTCTTGGCCACAAAAGTCAATTTGCATGTAAATACTAAACTTTGTGGATATTTGCCGAATCATCAGTATTATACTTTGAAAAATCTCAATAGAAATAACGTTTCACACTGCTTTATGTGTATTAAGTGTGGTCAATTCATGTTGCAATAACCATTATGAACAGCTTATCTATAAAGATGCCTTGATTTGAACCTTGCCCAGATCTTAGAAGCTGTGCAGAAACGGCAACTCGTTCATTTATTTTAGTTCAAACTATTGCTTGTAAAAATTGCTGGCATCCTTTGCTTCAAACAAACGGCTCATTTTATGATATCATGTCTGAGCTGACTGCTACATAGAGTTGGCAGTTTTGTTCCCCAATTAACACACTTTTTGTTGACCTTGTTTCGCATGGCCAAAAATCTAAGCTAGCATATCCGATTTACAGTTCACACAGTTTATACTTCAGGTTTGTAACTAAGTATAAAGCAACTTGAAAACTTGAACAAATTGTTTTGCTTTCATCAAGCTTTGTTTTATTGATCAATGTTTTATCTTTGCAGGTGAGCAAGAACTGAGTGTACTACTCGCAACTGATCTGACTCAATCAAAAAGTGAGAATGCGGACACTTCTGATGTTCTTGGAACCAAGCAGCCTGTTTCTATGGAAACTGATGTTTCAGACACTTCAAAATCAACCATCGTCAAGACCAAGGATCCAGCTGTGGTAATTTGTAGCTGCTCTTGATTTACTGATTGTTGAAATTTCAGTATAGTGCAGGGGTCTGTAACCCGCATGTGGCCCGCTAGGGCGTTTTGTGCGGCCCGCGATGGATTCTGGGAATTTTTAAATAATTAGCATTTACGTTATATAGTTTATTCACCGGTGTCTAAAAGTGCTCGGCTTGAGAGTGAACAAGTTCCTTTCAAATGAACGTAGAGACGGCTAGAAATGATTTGCCAAGAACTTATGATACCTTTCGCAGGATATATGATGTAAAAACTGTTTCTAGTAAGGTTCCCGTACCGCCATTGTTGCGTTAGCGTCATGATGCGGTCCGCGGGTATACTCATAACGCGGCCCTCGTGTTAGTTTATACGTTCTCATTTGGCCCTCGGAGCAATTTGAGTTTGAGACCCGTGGTGTAGCGGGTTTGGAAGTGCTGGCACACTTGCTGATTTGATGTTTGCTTGGTTAAGCATTTCCAAAAGGCATGAAAGTTTTGATTTTGGCGCTGGTGAAATCAAAATAAAACAAGCAGTTAAGTTGCATTGAAAATGCCAAGAGAAAATGAGACGCGAAACAAAAGGTTGCGATTTTCTGATGGGCCTTGTGCTTATCTTTATACTAATGCAAAATTCATTCACAAGGTTACGGGAATGTCCGCAGGCACCTACTGAGTGCCATAAAACAGCGCGAAGAACAATCACAAGAGAAATATAAAACGTGACTTACGGTAATGTCGGGCAAAACGGTCATGGTCCATACAAAACTGTGTCATACAACGGCAAACTAAAATTAATTGTTAATATGGCATTTTAATTTTACAGGGCACTTCTGGGAAATGTTTGAAATACAGCTTGTTTTTGAGTCAAGGATTTAATCTATTGTTTTCAAAGATTGTTTTTCAAATTTTATTTTCACATTTTTCTGGTGTGCGAGTGCAAATATGTCTGAACTTGGATCAACGGCTGTTCAGATTGTTGATAAATTTATCAACACAGTCAATGAGCATGCAGTCTGGGATGTGGCGCAAAACAACGTGTGTGCTAGCTAATACCCGTAATAATTAAAACAGCTGAAAACAAAAGCGGCTGTTCATGTTAATGACAATTACACCCATTCTACTTGTTTAAAACGATTGATAGGAGTCTCCAGAAAGTAGCTGTATGTATTGTGTCTACTTCCTTCGGCATCTTTTTTGAATCAAACTTTTATACGTCTTGCACAACTAGTTTGATTTGATTGACATGTTGGTCGCATTAGCGTGTCTGGATCGAAGTTTTAACATTGCCGTGCAATACGTTATTTTAACAACACTGACTCGAGTCATGTTGAGCTTGGGTTGATAGAAACAATGTGTTTGAAACCTGACTCACTGAACTTTCAGCTCGATTCTCAAGTGTCAGCGTAGAGAAAGTGACAAACCTTGATAAACTTTCTTCAATGTTGTGTGAATAAAGCTTCAAAATTTTGAAGTTTCACAGGCTTCTTAAACTGTAATATGGTCTTGTTTGAAGTGGACTAAGGGCGTTTGTGTTGCTCTGTTGGGAAAGTGGTCTCTCTTGCGACGGGTTGGATCTAAAGCAGTGGTGCTCAAACTTTTTGGCTCGTGGGCCACACTTGTCTTTCAGAAACCCTTCGCGGGCCACAAGAATTAATAATCTCAATAAAAATTATGTCAAAAATTCTCTGAAATGATTCAAGTGTAAAGTTTTCTTTCCAATGAAAATTGCTTCGCGGGCCACGGTTTGAGCACCACTGATCTGAAGCCACGGATTTTTTCGTGTGTAATGTAAATAAGGCAGTGGACAATAAATGATTTCGATGTGTTGGTGAAGAAATTTCCAGTCTGATTTATGTGTTTGCATTTGCTACTTGCACTGTACATATCGAAATGACGCGTCGTTGTAGCTGCCGCTTGCTAATGCTTCTTTGCGTAGGGCAGAATGGTGATCTTCCCCAACTACATTGTGAAATGTAGTTCCTGCGCTTTAGTCAGTTTGCTTTGTTTTTTTCAACAGGTCAGTGCAGCTCTCGCTGCGCGCATAAAGTGCATCAAGCCTGTGTTGACTGTTGCATCAAAACTGGGTCGTTCTCTGGCAGAACTTTTTGCCTTGTTGGTCAAGCTGGCTGTTGGCAAACCAATTCGACAACGATATACCAGGTAATACTGTTTGGTGATGTTTATTGTCCTACATTAACTTTGGCAGTTTTTCGTACAATAACGAGAATGTTTGTGCACGTCGTTGAATTGAAAGGGGCTGTCGGCAAATTTCAACCGAATTAGCCAACTGCAGTCACAGTACGACACGCCTGTTTCACACCCTGGAGGACGCGTTTTCTTTCCCTGTAGATGCGACAGATTACTTATGATGTTTTTTTGCGTCATGCAGCATAGTAAGTTGTTGTAAGCAAGGTAACAGACTTGTGAGGGAGGACAACCTGTTTCCGTCATATACAGTGCATCAAATAGAAAAATGATGTCAGCCGTGCGAAACACTGAATGGTTGAAGGATATGGTATGCATTCATTACATTATGTTTTTTGTTGTAATACCATGATGGTTTTGCCGCGCAAAGAAGCGTTTTGTGTCTCCCGTCAACTAACAACACTTGAGTAATGCAAGGTGCAGTGTACATTTGTCTTTGCTGCTTTTTCAGCTATTGTTATTTGAACCCATGTGTTTTTTTGTGGCTGGGTGCCTGCAATTACTCTAGGTCGAGAAACGTGATGTAGCTGACAGACATTATGCGCGAAATTTCGCTTCCATGTGGCTGTGCTCTTCCCGGATCAATCGAAATAACGCGCATGCTGCTTTAAAAGCTTGTTTTGCGAACACGTTAGCAATAATCGAGGTCGAAAAACAACCACATAATATTACCATGTTATTGGCAAGACGTTCTGCATGGCTGTCTAAATCTTGTGTTTGGGTTACTTGGAAGATGATGTAATCAAATTGGGTCAGCGTATTCCTAGGGGTTGTTGAGGAGTTCCGGGGTGGCTACTTGTAGCCTTGGAGTTAATATGGGTCGGTGTGCTCAACAACACTGAGTTGAATTTTAGTTTGGTGCAGATGCATGTATATACCCAGTATGTTTTAAGATGTTTTGACTTTTGAGGGACCGAAACGGTCTCTCACATTTTTCCAAAGGTCTCTCAAAATGCAATAAAACCTCATTGCATAACCATCACCAAAATACACTAAAACCTCGCTTTATGACTATATTGGTATTCAGATGAAATAGCTGAGGTCTCTCAAAATGTCTTGAGAGTTCAACAAGGCCAAACCTTAAAATCGATGTACATACCTGCATGGCAATTGCCATTAATTGCCAACATCACCACTAGTTTTTGAGGCAATAAGGCATTTTAAAGATGATGGGACGCTGCAGGTGAAGAAGCAACATGTTGACATTCCCTGCGCAACGGTTTTTTCTTGGCAGAAAATTTTTTCGAACAGGTGTCACACTTGATCCGCATTGTGCAACGCCATTTTTTGCCGCTGACTACTGTTGTCATTATAGTTTCATCGGAAAGGCAAGGAGTTTAAACGGTTTTGCGAAGAACTTTTCTTCAGGGTGGTATTTTCCCCAACCAACACGAATTGCGTGCAGTCTGTGTTTTGGAAACTTCATGACCGAATGGACTGCTAGATTTTTAAGAATACAAACTTAAAAAACAGTGAGAATTTCCCCCAGTCTGTATGAATCTACACTGCGATGAAAAGCTTTTCAGCGTGTGGTCACTACCCTTTGCTATATTTTACCTGTTACGACACAGTCCAATTAGACAAACAACCTACCGTAACTATTATGCGCAGAACATCAAACCTTCAGTTATAAAGATCGTGCAACATGATTATTCAGCAATTGAGTTCACCTTATATTCTCAGTCTGTTCAATTTGCGGTTTATAGGTCTCCCAGCGGTTCAGATTTAAACCGATAGGGTGTACAAAACTACGATATGCGAACAACCGGCTGTGAAAAAGAGACTAGCCGCAACGGCCGTTGTAAGACATCTGGAATCATCACTTAAACTTGCATCACGAAAAGGTGGCACTGCCGTAGATTTACCATTCACAGCGGTTTTCGGAAATGTTTAATTTCAACAAAACCATACATACATTTTGCCCAAATTCTTTTTGTCTGGCAGTATCCTGGTGCGTCGGAAAAGTTTTCGACACAGTAGGCAACACTGTCGCTTAATCGGCATATTGGAATGGGAAGTGAAATTTAGCCTACGTCCACCAACTGTACTGCAGCTTTCAGTCAGAAACAATGTGTCCAACTTTTTCATATACTGCAGTGTAACCAACGTGGGGCTCAAGCCCCGCATTGGGGCAATTTTATATTGAAGGGGGGCAATTGTAGAATGAGTTTCAATAGGGGATTTTTTTAATCGGTAAAATGCATGCATAAATTTTTTTATTCGAACTTCTTTAGTACTACTTTCTTCAGCACAGCACTTGAAATGTTGTTTCGTTCTTTTATTTTTGTTTTGAGAAAAACTGGTGCCATATTCTTTAGGTTATCAAGCCTGCTTTCACGAAACCAAGTTTTGTCGACATTAATAGGAATTTTCCATTTAGTTAATAAAATGTTTTTCAAAGCGGTGACGTCACAAATTTGGTTATGATCGTGTGGCGCATGACCTAGAAAAGGTTGAACTACAGTCACTAATGCAACGACTGAAATAAAAAACTATCAGTGGAATTGTCCGCAGCTACAGGCCAGTCAAATCGTATTCGGATCTGGCCCAGAACATTTGGCAGTTTATTTCAGTAGTTCATAAATATTGTTCCAATACGTACATAGCTTATTCTATGGTTATAGTTTTATTCGAACAAATCTAGAATGGCCAGCTTCAAGTTGCTATATCGGCCAGTGATAAATTCAGCGGTGGACGTTCAAGTTCACACGTTGCATGTGCAACCACTTGCTACTTCGTAAACTCCTATCAATCGTTTTGAAATGTTGTTGTAGCAAGAATATGAAGAAACGTGTGGCATCCGCTTTATGATGATGATGACATCCGTGTTATTGGGGTGCAGAAAATCACCCACTGCAGTTGTTTTTAAACGGAGGTTGTTCTGAGAAGAAATGATTTTGAAAAGCAGTACCTTTATGCTTTTGATTTGTGTTGATTCTTTTTGCTCAGTAAACTTGCTTCCTCTGATATATGTCCGACTAGATTCTGTTAACATGATTGTATTTTTGCTTTGCTCAGACATATTCCGATTGTCAACGCGCAGAATATCGCTCCAAGTCGTCCTGCACGCGCTCTTGCTCGTTCTCTCAGCATGCTTCTCACGGACGGACTGTCATGGCGTGCACCTCCCGACGTACCTTCATCTAAACTGCGGTCAGTGGTTGGTTTCACTTTTGAGGTCCCTCGTTATTCATTTGCTGCCCCCCTTACACTGATAGTTATTCGATTCCCTTCCAGTTTGTGAAGGCCTAGAAGAGTGTGACTCCACGATTTTTCGGTCAAACGATGTGTCTTCACTATTGGGTTTTTTATTTTCCCAGAATATCCGGTTATTTCGCATAAATTTTTTAGCTTGTGAAACCTGCGCTTCACGACCTTTGCTTATAATCAATGTTTCCTCTAAGGTGCGCAACTGCGCAGTAACACCAGACCACTTGCGCAGTGAAATCTCATTCTCGCGCACTTGCCACATTCCAAATCTAATATCGTTTATATATATCACATAGCTCTTCCACCGTTTGAAACACTTCACTAGTACCTTGTCTACGTGGTTGCACAATTGCATGCTCACCAAAAAAACATTTCCTCGGTGTAAAATTTTCTTTGAAGCAACACTACTTATATCGCTTATGTTTGAGCATTGATTTCTGCAACTATGGTGCTTTGTCAAACCTCTTCGTTTTCCGAAAACCCTCCGTTAGGAAGGGATGAAAACCTTCGGTAATTTCACAACAGTTTTTAAAACTTAGGAAACTTGTAGGGTTTTCTTGCCTGCCCCTCGTGGTTGTGCATCTATTGATAGAACATGAAGCGTCAGTGCCGATCAGGGATTGCCAGCGTTCATGTGATTAGTTAGGCGCTGTGTTGCGTTTAACTTTACTAGTGCTAGCGTGACCTGTTGAGGGAATGACCGGTGGACGATGCTGTACAGTGTAACCTAAATTTGAAAACCCACGTTTCCCTGAAGTTGCGGTCGGAACGCGGGTACTTGTTACCCGGGTGTATGTTCTAAATGCTTCTTGTCAACGCATTCGATTTTGTAACAGTTGTAATGACACAAATACTGTACCCGAAAAGATAGCAAGGACGACTAACGCAGTTTCACAGTGGCCAATAGACGACCAAACAGATCTGATGGGCCAGTAGACGCAACGTATGGTACTATTATTTGACTGATTGGTTGGTTGGTTTTGTGAAGTTGGTGTTCCAAATGCAGCAGCAGTTTTCGGTCTGGCGCAGTCACGTGTGAATACCATCATTGATGAATGTATATATGTAGAGCAGTGGTTCTTAACCACTGTTCTGAGAGCCGCATGCGGCTCCCAAGCACCCTTTGTGCAGTTCTCAGCAGTCTTTCAATAAAACCTCTGGTATTTTGTGTGACAGACTTTGTGTCAAGTGACTTGTGTTAAAATTTCTTTTGTACGGCTCTCTTTGTAAGTCTGGATTTGGTTCCCTTCAGCAAAAAGGTTGAGAACAACTGATGTAGAACATTTAGTTTCTTTGCCATAGCCTGTGCCGCGAAGTATAATTGTAAATGTCCATTTCCGGTGAGATGGCATTTGACGTGGACATTAAGCTAATCTGAGATATAGATTTGTCCACCTGGCAGCCAATATTTTCCGTTACCTCTGTGTGATGTGGCTGAGCGTGTATTGTTTCTCAGAAAGTTAGCGTTTGAGGCAGGTGCACTTTACCTTTCACCTAGATTGTTCAATCTTACTGGATCGTAAAAGATTGTCTCACTGTTTCTGTAGCTAGTCGTATGGTTTTTGTTAATTGTATTAATGCGTGTTGGTTTTCAGTTCAAGACTGGTTTGGTTGTGGCGTGGTGCGTTAGATGTTCATATGGCTTTCTCTGTGAGATCGGAGTTTGCAGAGTGTTTTTCTGTGTCAAATGCTGTCAATGTGGTATCCGTCACCGCGATCGCTGACCCGAAGGATACTGCGTGAAACGAAGTCAGTGTGAACGGGGTGAAGGCTGCCAGCTGCTGATCTTTGCATGTGGAACTGCCTGATGCATACACCTTGTTTTAATGCGGTTTACTGCCACCGGTGCGCTTAGAAGGTTAGGCACAAGCACGCTATGTTTCTATTGAAATGTCGGCGGGTTTAAACCGCAGCTTGTCAATCAGTTTCTAGAAGTTCTTTCCTGTTCGTGCACAATTGTGAAGTGCATCGGTCTGTGAGATATCTGCCAACAGTTTTGTGTGTGACGATTAATAATGTGTTACGATTGCTTTGCGTATGGATTCAGTGTTTTTTGTGCATGCTGCTTTCCTCCTCCTGTTTCGCAGGTTATCCGTACAGTATCCGTACTTATATCTAACCCAAGGCTGTAATACTGTTTATAGTTTGGGTTAATGCTCCTTGATGCTGTTATCTCCCGGCGTCTGCTCAGCTTGCTCAACTCTTCTCTTAGTGTTCGTCTGGTCTCAATACCGTCTCTTTTAAACGTCGCCCTTTTTCTTCTACATTGCCGGCCGGCGTCTGGCGTAGCCTAAGTCACGTCTTCCCTGTCTCGCCGAATGCTTTCCGCAGCCTGCGAACGCTTGTGGAAAGAAGCATTGTGCGCTTTGAAAGCTTACCAAGGCTTGCTTTGTTAGGCTTGGTTGCGTGGCAGATTTAGAGCTTCGTATCAGCTGTTCCGTTGCCTGTTTCTGGTCATGTTGTGCCATTGTGATATGAGTAGTGCTGATTAAGCTGTTCTTGCTGGAGCGAGTGTTTTATTATAGATTTTAAAGCAAATATGGCAGCCGGCGAGAGCTTAAGCGGTTGCGTGTACGGTTCATTTTCCTTGTACTTAAAATTTTTGGCCTAAACGCTGGCGTAGCTCACGACCAACATTTTCAGAGTGCTGTAACAGGTCAACAACAGGTTTTAGCATTTTAAAGCTTACTGATTTTAGTCGACTGTAATGCAAAACATGGTGCGTAAGTTTTGGACACCATTTTCTGGGGTCGGGATGAGCGTTCTGCAAGTTGAAACAGCTTGTGGATTATTGCAAAGTGGATTCTTGTTCAAGACTTGAGACTCAAAGCATTTGGGTGACATTTATCTCTGCCATTTGGGTACTGCTTTTGTGGGTTCGCGGTCATCGTGCTGTGAATCAGTATGGTTTTCGAGGACTATGCCGGGCTGGTACATTTTCTTCTTGCTGCTGACATGCTTGTACAGGTAATGATTTGTGTGCCACATTTTGATGTTCATACAGGGCACCTGCTCTTGACAGCATTGATTTTGCACGTAACTTTATAGAACTGATTTGGTGTTGGTGGAATGATGGTAGCAAAATTATGCGTAAAAACTGATTTTTGGTTAGATTGTAAGTTTTTGTCTGCAAGGTTTGAAATGTGTGCGTAATTAAAAATGCTTTATGTTGATGGAAGATCAGCTTGGGCACACTCAGTTACACGCAATATTTTCACCTTGTGTAAATGGTCCACAAGGCTGTTTTTTGGTATAAAGTGTCACAGGTGTTTATTGAAATGGAGATTAGAAAAAGACGTGGTGATTTTTAAGCAAAACTGGTGTTCAGAAAGCAAATAAACGCTGAGTGTTTTTTGCATTTACAGAAAAAAGGCATCATTCTTACATATACCATTCAGCCATCCATTTTTATGAAATAAGTGCATTTTTACGGAGTTCAGTTTCCCGTTGGCATATTTAGATAATACTCCTTGCGTCTGTGTTAGGTAGATGCACATGGTATATTCTTTATTCATATGGCAAGAACGTATTCAGGACAGTGTGTCATTTTAATGGGCTACCAGCTAAAATCTAAAGGTTCTTTTGTGTGCAACAACGATATTCAAAATGAATCATGAAAAAAGTGGTAGGCTTGGCCTTGTATTTGTGAAAAAATGTTTCTCCTTTGTGTGGCGTTGGCCATTTGCCTGTTTGCGTAAAAGTAGCAATCCTCTTTTTTGCTAGAAGCATTGGGTAGTATTACAACTGTGGGTGATTTGTTTTACTTAATTTTTAGCGTAAAATATTTTAAATCCTGTGCTAAGGAAGATTATAAGAGCGTTTTTTCAGTTTGTAGCATGTTTCTGCATTTATAAAACATATCATTATTAGGTTTCTTGTGGAGATATTGGTAAATTATTATACAGAAATTGAACATGGCAGCGGTGTGTTTCTTTATCTTTTTTTCCAAAGCTTGTCATGCCAGGTACCCGAACAAGTTTAGTGATATGTGGAGATTCTGGTAACCTATGGGCAGTTTTTACGCTTTAGAGGCTCATGAGTGCACAAATTGTCATTATTTTAGATTTCCCATTTCCACGAATATCGGCACTTTGTTGCTGAAATGTTGGTTAGCTACTGGTAATGCTGAGAAGTGCATCGAAACATACACCATAGTTTGTTTTGTAAAATAGATTTGCTTTTCATTCTACCGTACATCGATATAGAAATCTGTAATTTCAGGTTATTTTCTTCTCTTCATTTTGTACCTCGTCTTTTATAAGATGAATCCTAATTATTTCTTGGTGCTGCTCGTAGAAAATGTTTCTGGTACTTCGCTGGAAGTAGTTACCGGTTAAGTTTTCGCTAGCTACTGCTTTAGAAAAAGAAGTGGTTGGTGGCTTGTCAACTGCTGAAACTTTTCTTGGCATATGTTGTCTATCCCGTTAACTTTAATCTGCTGTAATTGGGGTAAACAGGGTTGTGTGTTTAACTATGCTGCTACCAAGCTATAGCCGGTTTTCGTTGTTTTAGACATTTCTGTACTTTCAACTTTCAAGTACGTATTCTCCACAATAGGCATAAGCAAGCAACCTATCGACAAAATTTTAATAGGAAATCTATTTCATGTAAAGTTACGCACCCTCAGTCCTGAAATTGGCAAGCAAAACTTATTCAAACAGAATCTTTACTGTACTTGTGTGCAAACCGCCGCTTTAAACCGCCGCTTTCTCTATGCTGCTTTAATGAAGCCACTGCAAAACTGGCATTGACGTTCGGGGTGTTCAACTGTCTTCTCTATGGTGTCTATCGCGTTGGTTTCAAAACGCTAAATGTCACGGTCACGTGGTGGTTCAAGTCACACTGTGAACTGTAAAACATCATGTGAAGCGATTGCCAGTTCGTATGTTGGCCAGCCAACTCACTTTCATCGGATTTCTAAATTTCGTATACAAGGCATGTGCCTACATTACACAAAATTTACATTTGTGCTGTCAGCATTTATCTCTCCTCACGGGTTTTCGAAAATGTAAAGGGTAGATAGTTCACAAGGAATCCTCCGCATGTAAGGGAACACTAAACGCATGTTCGTAAAATTTACATTAGCTATTGTCAGTTGTATCATGACATTGTGAAAGCGTGCTGAAGATCGGTCTATTACACCGTGAATTAAAGCATGGTTTATTGCCGCTGCTGAACCGTTTCTGCAACGCGAATGTTGCGCTGCACTGGTGTTAACTCATGATGCAGTGAAACGTTCCGCGCATGTGACTCAAACGATGCAGGCATTCGCTACGGCATTTTATGTAACGCGTGATGCCCGACGTGAGCAAAAAGGCGCAACAGTCGCACGAAGATTTTGCTGAGCATAACTGGCGCGCGCAAGCTTGTCACGCAAATCCCTTTCTGTCATTTGACGTGCGTTTCTTTCGTACTGTTTGCCATGTCGTCATCATCTGCTCGATGTCCTCCAGGCGACCATCGACCAGACGTATGTTTGTTTTGTCTACCGCCATTAAGTGTAGCGAGGGTGCCACCCTGCGCACAACTTCATTTCTATGAACGTTCTCTTTGTCAAACAAATTAAAGCGAGCGCGAAGCGTCCTGGCTAGACAGGCTGCGGGTTGTGTTTGCTGAAAAACGAACTGAGGTGTGAAACGTCTGCCTTGTTGAAGCTCTCGCAGAGTCCAGCAATTTTCGTTTTTATTTGCGATGAGTGTTACATGAGCGTCAATCGATCAGTTGTACAAGATGTTATACCGTTTGTGGCTCTATGCCATAGGCAGTAGGTCATGAATGATACTTTCATATGTCACTTCTTCCTACATACAGTAGTTGTCTGTTACTTCATATAAAGCCATGCTTACAATATGAACCCAGGAAACGATGCTAGTCACTCCACCTATTGAGACTCACACCCTTGCACAGTTTTCTTCCCTTGTATGATGATTTCAGATGTTTTTTGTTGTTCCACGCGCTGTCTTGGTCCAGCTGCTGCAGTGAAGTAGTTCCACGGCAGCTTGCTTGTCGAGCTCCACCTGCTGTAGCTTAGTTTCACTCGTGTGTGCTTTTCAATAATTGGAAATGTTAATTGAAAGCTTATACATGTGGAGACGTCATTGGAGCCACTTATGTATGTTTTCTTTCGCCCACTGTCCCAGTCTGAGATTGTAAACAATCAACCAGTCCAGTGAAACGTTTTGACGCTGACAGCTGAAGTTCCGCTTTTACAGTGCATAGTGGTGTAAGAGCAGTGTTGAGAATAAACGCGTTGTACCATCAACGGTACTTGATTTTGCTTTTGAACGAACTTTGATTTCATTTCCCCTTTACTCGACTTTCATCGTCTCTAAATTGCTCACTTACGAAAAAACTGTAGGTCACCCCAATATTTCTGTTTTTCTAAAGCCGATTTTTTCGTAAGCTAGCTGCGCTACGCAGCGATCATACTTTATTGTTTTCCGTGAAATACTTATGTTTTCATTATCGTTGTTGTTTCGTTTGTTGCACCGCTGAAGGAACAGGCTCCCTTGAGACGACTCAATTGACGTTTAATCCATTCAATTTGCACATTTATAGGATCACCTTCCTCATATGTACCGTGGGCTTCACAATCCCTATGCTGTTCGACGAACGAAAGATGCCTTATCACTTGATGTTACAATACTTTGTGGCTACGGGAGCGCACAACGCATTGTTCGAGTAAGTGAAGTTGTTGAGTGCGTATGATAACGATGTCATTTACGTCGATGTCAGTAATGCCTTATATGGCTTCTAAGCAAACTCACCAATGTTGCCCATTCGGTTGGTCTTGTCAAACACTTCGCGATTTTTAGCGCAGCAATACGTTAGAAGGAAGTAGTCGCTCAACTGTATTTGTTATTTTTAAGTGCCATTTGCTTCAGTAGGTGCAGATTGTCAACAGTAGCAGCGCCGTTCTCGTGCGAACCCAAGATCCCGCTCTCTTCTTCTGGCCTATGCGTTGCTGACTGGCAGCTATTCGCAGCATTGGTTTCGATTATCAACTGACCTTACGTATCATGTCAAGTCGCCCTTCGTGTAAGTAGGTTGCGACATAACACATGAAGCGGCCATTCGAAAGCAATCCCTTGAATACACGACGTGCTTAACGTGATTCAGTGACTGCTGAAAAAAGCGTACATCTCAGGTGTTGCTGAATTAACGTTATCCAATCCCTGGTCTGCTGCAGGCTGCACCACGTGTTTGCGGTCCCGCCGAGCAGCCGTGTCATGCGACTGTCAGCAGGTTGCAATACGTAATGTAGTACTTCCTCTCCAGACAGTGTTCCTTTTCAATTCTTTTTCTAGATTTTGCTGCTCGATTGAGGTTGATAGGGTTCTAAGCATTTTTCGCTAACAACGGGCTGGTGTGATTTCGACTGATATCTACTGATTTCAAAAACTGAAGCATGTGGATTGAGCTTGGTGTTTATGAATAAACTAGGCTCCGCCTAATTGCTGTGCTATGTGTACAGTACCTTGTATTTACCAGAAAGAAAGACTTTAGCAAAATATCGTGTGCTTGAGATTCGAGCTTATTGCCAATTGGTACTGCTCCGTACAAAAAATGCGAAACACTTAGTTTTCACTCCAGCGCACTCACTGTATGACTTTGCGTCGTTTCTTTGTATTTATTGCCAAGGAAATATAATTTTTGTTTATAGAAACCTTCTGCTACTAATGTCAGTATTTTTTAAAATCTTTTGTGCGTCTTATGCCTATGCTGAAACGAACCAAAACGCTAGGTACCTTACGCGATGAAGCGCCCGGCTTTGTTCAGTGTTTATCAGGGAAACACTGCTCTCGATACCGGTTTCATCTCGTCACGCTCACACGTAGCCTCCACTGTATTGCTTGGTTTGTCGAACGTCTGGCCGGGCTTCACCGCCGCCGGATCACGATTACACATAACGCGCTGTTTCTCTTGCAGTTGCTTCAAGTGGGTATTGTCGTCGCAGTTGGATGAAGACAAGCCGCGAATCGAGTCCCCTTCGAACGAATTACCAGGTAACGACCGCGTTCGAGCGTATGTTTGATGACCGTTCTTGTTGATTCTGCTTCACCCATCGATGCGGCTAAACAGTATTTGACTGGCTCGG
>JGI24022J15233_10002002_pt1 | contig 18340 bp, 8 predicted proteins | sample Ectturendosymbi2_FD_15233 | JGI IMG/M metagenome (IMG submission 15233) | reverse complement strand
GAAACTGTCGCGAAATTTTCGAACGGGATCCTAGAGCCCGAAACGCGTTGCTTGGTCACGCGCGCGACAACTGGTGGTAGCAACTGCACAAATTGTACCGTTGGACTACTGGTCGCGTCACTTGCAGGGATAGGCCCTGCATGAGCCGACGTGAAGCAATCACTACACCTGAAAAAGGAAGCCATGTGTTGGGTTATCGTTTTTCTTAATGCGACAGGGCGGACAATCTTTTGCCCCTTGTCTCGTAACCGCCATATTGCAACTGACTCCTGAAAAAGTAAAACAAAAATGCAAATGGTTTTCTTGCTTAAACTGTGCGTTGGCTTAATAGCTTTGATTTAGTGTACTTTCAATCTGTCGTGCTTTGCGACACGACAGCACCTTTGAGCGGTTATGAACAAGACCTACTTTGGTGCGTTGCTCGATTCGTGCCGTATGCGCTGGCGTAGGTTATCCTTTGGATAGAGCGTACTGCTTACTGGTTTGTTGAGATCACAGCGTGTGAAAGGTGGGGCATTTTGCTATAATTGCGGCTCTTGGTTGACACACACTTCGCTGCATTGTATCCGTGATGGTTGTCGTCATCGTTATGTCACTGTTTTGTAGTTTCAAGTTCGTGTGTTCGCCGGTAGCTTGATAGGCTTGTCAGTAAAATATTGAATAGTATTTTTCTGCCCACGATTTAGCGCCAGAACACTACAAACTAGCGTTTCGTTTTCGCGTCAGAAAGTTTTGCAGCGACTTTCTGAACTCAGATCGTACACTTAAAAAGTTTCTACAGTTCCTTCTTATCAGGTTCAGAAACGCTTTTGAAAACACACAGGGCCTTAAACTCGTTTTTGTTTGCTGAAGATTTTTTCTTTCCTGTCCAGTATCAGAAAAAATTGCAACGGTGATTTGATAATGTGCAGCTCAGTTGCTGCCAAAGGGACTGCAATACGTTTGCAATTGTAACAGCCATCCAGAACATTTTTGCCTTCATCCTACTGCATCAGCAACGACTTTACGAAGAAAGACTGCATTTACGAAAACACTGCCAGCCTTTCAAAGCATTTTACTTATAGATTTTCTGGCTTTGCCTTCCCTTCGGGACTCACATAAGCTGCGTGTTCAGCTTCTAAAGAGCCGAAAGCAAAAATGCTGTACTTGTTTATCACCGAGATTTGTTTGTTTCGCCACTTCAAATGATGCATCCTCGTTTTCAGGTCACTTTTTCTAACTCGGGAACAAATTGATTCCCTTTAGTGTTTTATGAGAAAGGTGTTTCAAAATAAAAAACATTGTATTTGAGGCAGTGGGAAAAATTGCCCGCACTTGCCTTGTTTTTTCAGCTTTTGATATGTGCACTTGCAAAGGCGCAACGTGGTTTGTGTTGATTGAAATTTGAGTTGTGTAAAGTTGTTCTTTGCCGCGATTCAAATTCTTGCGCAAAACGGCTTGCGTCTCCGTCGCCATATTTGCACTCAAATAGATAATATTCAAAACATGTTTCAAACCTGCCCTTTGGTCAGATGTTGCTGGACAGCAAGCGTTTACAAGGAAATTTAATTTAGCGTTGCGACCTTTTGCAGCCGAGGAATTGACTCACGCCGTTGAAGCTTACAACCACATCAGACAGCAGTGGTTCGAAGAAATGGTCACTTCGTCGCTGAAACTCGAAAGACATGAAGAAGCGCGCATCGAAGCAATAAAGAAGGTCATTGCGCATTACATCGCAGTCTTGCAGGACACGAGAACCAAGTGTCATCAGGTTCGTAGTTATTTTTCTCTATTCGGCCACTTTGCAAAGTACGAGTCAACCAACCAAGCTGCTGTTTCGTTGCGGAAACGTTGCATTGACTTGCGAAGGAAGGAAACCACTCGTAGTCAGGAAACTGGCAACTGTGACGAAAGCTTCTGGATTTGCCATCCTGACCAGCAACGGCAACCAACGTTGCCAGAGTGCGTTGGTCTGCCTACGTCTTGGATATTTGTCTCTAGATTGTCAATTGTTGAGCTAACAAACAAACTTATATCCGTTGCGTGTGCAGTAGAAGGTTTAAATGTTTTGCCCAAGTCTTGCCTTATATTTCTTGTTTCTTCAACGTTCGCTCTTCATTTCCAACTGCAATTAATTCTAAACAGATTTTTTATTCCGGTGTAGTTAAACATCTTGATGATGATCTGTCATCACTGCTCATCGATATGCAGCGGAAACAAATTTCAATGCCTAGGACCGTGCTGTGAGCTCGGCCAGTTTGAAGCCCTGCCATTGTTTTGAATCCAGATCAAAAGCACGTTTTGTTGCGAACTTTGTCGTTCGCAACTGCTTAACTTTTTACCAAAGCAACATTAACCCGGGATGTGTTGCATTGCATAACGTCTTCACAACCACACGCAACGCAGTAGACTTAAAGTATACATGGTGGTAACAAGGAACACATAAATGCATGAAAGAACACGAACATATATATATATATGTGGCGGTAATAGAAAAGAAAGCGTACGCACAGATAGCGATAATGCGGTTGCTATGAAGTTAAGCGCCTCTGCATAGTGCTGTGTTAAGTTCCAAGTAGATCGATTTGTAAAATGTATGGGGATTTGGGAGGTTCCTCCATACGCGAAGGACCAGGGGTCATTTGGGCCGCAGGCCTTCCCGAGAGCGAAGTTACATATGGTGCAAAGGGAACAGTTGGTTAATACTAAGTAAGTAAAGTTTTTGTAGACTTGAAAACAGAAAATTTGGAACTTGAAATTTGATTTTTAATAACCCAACTGAAAAAAAGTATGCTACGGCTGTGCAAGAACAACTACCTCGCAGTTCTGAGGTTTTCCATTCACATTCCAGCTGTTGGTGTCAACAAGAAACCTCAGACCTTGCTGGGGTAGGCCTAAAGCTGCTTCCATCTCTGGAGACTTATATGTGGCATGTATCATAGGACTGTGCCGTGAGCCTCACAACATTGTTCAATTGCACATACGAATATATCCAACAAACAGTATGGCAAAATATTTTCATTCAAACGCTATCGTTAAAATTAAAAACAAAAGTTTTGCTGTGTTTGCCTGGCATGGACTCTACTAATATGCAGTAGGTGTCCTACAGCATACTCGATTCCCACAGTGCACAATCAATAAATCACATAAATGAAATCCTTCTTTTGCCCAAACTTTCAAGTAAGTTAATTGCTCATCAAGTCTCACAAACTAAAACACGAAGGTACTAGAAGCATTTTTTGATATTATATATATTTAATGTGTTTTTTATGACGTAATAAGCTTTCATTTATACACTCGATAACGAGGAGGTATAACTTCATTAATATTGCAAAAAATGTCGAAACGTTTTTGCACAAATTTTTTGAGATCTTGCTCCAAATTTTTGACAAATCAAATTTGGGTTCCACTCCCAGCTCCTACGCCACTGGGCGGTGTCTATGCTGTAAAGCAGTGTGTTTAGATGGGTTTGCTCACTTAGACTTAATATTTCAATTAATTCCATCGTACGAGACCAAGATTCATATCTTGAAGCTGGAAACAATCTCTGATAGTGGTTGCAAACGAAAACAGTAAGAACCCCTCAGAGTACTGTTCATTCGTGGAAACTGACTTAAGCGCGACACACAAGCCATACCAGCAGCAGGATGTTTTCGACAAACGCACTTTGCTCTCAGCGTGCGGGTTATATTGCTTTTGGTCGAGCGTTTCCTTCTCGGTTTCGTCGCGTATTTTGGATGTTATTAGTGGCGTTCTCGAATCGTACCAGAGACCAGCCCACGGCAATCTCGTTCTCGTGACTTGAACGTGACATTGGTCTCGGATTGGAAAGTTTTTTCCCAACCATCCAAAATAAAAGACAAAGTCGTCAACTTACTCTACAATAGTCAACTTGTTCCATGTAAGGTTCTCTTCGTTTATGAATCTGATAGCGTCAAAAACGACAGCCCAAAATGATGTTTTTGACATTATATTTTCTGGCCTGTGCTGCTCACGCTATATCTCACGTTTTCACTTCCTGCTTGCAGTGATTTTTCGCATTTGAGTGACAGGACCCTGGCGTGTTGATGATGAGGCTTCAATATTGTCAATACGCAACGGACTAATGCCGTTGAGTCCTGAGGTCATACAGCGCAGAACATTGTTTTTCAAACGGGGCTCCGCGTTCCGCGAATGGCTGCCAGAGGTTTCGCCGAAACAGACCGGAATTGCATGGAATGAAATTCGCATACACAGTTCTATGCGGTTGTAGCAATACCACTGTGTTACAGGTTTATTACGGAATAAAGGATAAGACACTTGGAGCATTGCGTAGGGTTCCATGAGCAACGCAAACGTTTGCGGAAGGTTCCGCTGTAGCAAAAGGTTGAAAAACACCGGCGCAGAACGTGCGAGGCGCCATGTGGACGTTGTTAAATGTTAAATGATTTCATCGTCATAAAATGTCGGCGTAAATACTGCATCGTTTTAACTTGATACGCGAGTCAAACGTGACCAAGGTTCAAGAACTCTGCACAGAGAAATAAATGCCAAACGTATCCAGAATATGAGCTGGGAGAGGCTGAGACTTCCCTGCACTTGTCCAGCTGGCGTATATTCAGAGTTGATGATAGGTCGCGTACGTGCGTGTTTGTCGTCAAGCCACCCATAAACAGACAAAGAAAGCAACGTGAATCTGCATATAACACTAAACTCACACGAACACGCTGCAATTTTGCATTCCCCAACAAATAAGCCCCGTCCTCGCTATTGTTTCAGTGTGTGGCTCGTTATAATGACTTGGGTGCTCGCGCCAGGCGTCTTGCCGTCGGAACTGCGTCAGCACGTTTTGTGCTGCGTCGCCCGCAACGCGTCGAGCGACGTGAAGTAGAAACGTGCCTCGCTGTTTCTGTTCGTGCGTCGCAAACGAGTCCTCGCGCCCGGTCTTGTGTTTCCTACAAGTCAAAAAACTGCCCGCGGCAAACGTCGCTGAAGAAATAATTGCTTTGAATATTAGTTGCTCGGCGCACTGTGGTTGTGCCTTTTTCTTCAGCACCTCTTTTTTCAACTTGAATGCATGTCATGCTGCGGAAGTCTAAATGCCGTTGCTGACGCATTCCGCACAGATGCACTCACTGCGGTTGATACGATCTTGTAATCAATCATTTTGCAGCGACCCGTGATACTAATCAGAGCTCCCGTGCACGAAGCTCAGTCGTTCACTTCTCTTTCGACTGCCACCTAGGGGCTTATAGATGCGGTTTGCGTCCGTCCAATACGTTATGTGCGCTTGTGGAAGAGGTGTTTGTTGTAGACATTTATATCTGTCTTCTGGGTGTGAGCAACGCTTCAGCTTCATGCCATTGCCCACACAGAAAAAATTCAAAACTTACTGAAACAGCAAATTGCTAATTTTCAACCAAAAGTAAGGTTGCGTGATGTCGACGTATAACCTACACCACCATGAAAGTGTTGGTTCAATTGGAGGTAAACAGCGATGTATAATTCTGGGAAATATTGTCACTGTGTGCAATGTAGTGTTGTACTTCAGCTGAAAAATAATGTGCTCTTCTTGACCGCGAAGTGTTTCGCGAGCAGCCGAAGTATCTGCATAAATTTTATATTTTTACGGCTTTTATCTGTCTGATCAAATAAGAATTGAATTTGCCAAAAAACAACGTTTTAAAGAATTAAGGGGGTAAATAAATAGGTATGAATGCCTCGTTGGGTTGATGTTTCCCGCTTGGAATTCGAAGAAAGAATGGCACAACATCCGTTTTTTTTGAGTCACACAGAAAGTTTGAGATTTTGTGTAGAAGGTGTTGTTCAAGATGAACGTAGAAAACGTAAACTCAACCTTCAAGTCCTTGCTTTTTCTTTCAGTCATGCGACCTGGTTAAGCAACAACTTGACGTCACCGACCCTGCCAAAGATCGGGAACTATGGGTACGAAAGAACGCCACGAGCAAAGTGAAGCCTGTTGATCTTGTTCTTTGATATTCGAAGTTGTGGCTTTTTTTAGTTTTTTTTTCTAAGCGTCGTTTGGCATTTTTCTGTGAAAGCGTATGCGCGAACCAATGTGTACATAATGTAATCCTATGCATTGCTTGCATTTTCTATTATTCCATTGTTGCAGATGTGATCTGCTAATGACGGGTTTACCAGATGTGCCTTTGGCGTAACTGTCGCTTTTTGTGTGTGAACCCGCCTTGTTTTTTTGTTTTATTCAATTTTTGATTGTCGATTACACCTTTGAGAATGCACGTTTTTTCTCTGCTTATCTTTTCGAAGTCAAACGCAACAAGTCGTTTGTGACGCATTTGCTTGCGATTCAAACCTGTTTTGATTTGGTCATGTGCGACCGTAATTTAACGAGATAAAAATTCCGAAACAAAATTTCAATTTTTCTTAAATTTGGAAATCACTGATCATGAAACGTAGAAGTGTTCCTAGTATTTTGGTGAAATTTACTTCTAACTGGCTTACCGTCTAAGCGAATAATATAAAAAGTGAGGCAAACAAAGTAGACGGTTTTCACGTCTGCAATTGCGTCAACGTTAACTCCAGTACGTCATCGTATAAGTTTAATTAGCTTGTGTGGATTGAATTGAAACGCTTTTGGTGCAAGATCCTGGTTTCTGTAAAATGTGGTTTCGTATTCACTACACAGCGACGGCCTCAACCAGTGCGACAATGCTTGTTTATGTTGTCATGGTGTTCATTTTTACCCTGGATACCAGGCCAGCAGTACAACGTCGCTTGTTGCCGCACTGCACAGTAATTGAGATTACGTCGAGATTTTTCGGCTGGGTATTTCGCATTGCAACTGCCGATCTATCAGCGGAGTGTTTTTACACAGATCTTTCTCCACTCTCTTTCTTCGCTGTACACAAGAAAGCTCTTGTATTTCGTGGCATGTCTTTGTTCAGTCGTCGTTTCGTTGAATCTCTGGCAAAGTCGCTGCCATTTTTTATTCTTTTATTACTTACAGTGTATTTTAATTTCGTTATCGCGTCTTCATGTTGATGCGCGGGCTTTTTTCACAATTCAAGCCGCCCAATCTTCACTAGTATGACAGTTTCGACATTTTAAGCGTACGAGTAGAATGGCCATGGTGGTGGTGGTGGTTGTACAAGCAATTACATTTTGAAGGCTTTTATACGGACGCGTGCACATGTGTTGGTGCGACTCGGTTTCAGCGATTTATGTACCACCCTCTTTGTTTTAAAAGAGTCCGTCACCTCCATGTATCCCTTCGTTTCGATACGACTCGTTTCGTTTCGGCACGACTCGTTTCGTTTGGGGACGACTCGCTTCTTTTCGGCACGACCTGTTACGTTCCCCACGGTCGTGAACGTTGTCGTCCTTTGTCTAACGCAAACACGAAGTTTCGTAAGGATGTGCTCAAAAAAGTTCTACGCTCCTGTCACGTCGATGGCGTTGGGGTCTGTTGACCACAAATGCCGACGTACTCGTGCGGCTTTGCCTGTGCAGTTGAGTATTACAATTTACCTTTGTCAAGCATCGATAGGACTTGTTATCGGCCGATAAGTGCTTTTCTAAACGCTCCAGGTTTGAATTACGCTGACTTCGGCGTCATACTTCCCAGAATTTATACGTTGAATTCAGAGAAGAATTAAACTTATGCACCAATGTCAAGTATAGCTGTTAATTTCGTCAACTTACGCATCCGACCATCACCTTTGCTGAATGGCTGCTCAGTAGACGACTTGTATAATAAGTCGTGTCTTATCCATGGCAGAGACTTAATAGGACTTCTTCGACTTTAGTTGACGCTGAGCGTCCTGTTGAAATCGTCGATGTATTCAACGATCTGGTGAAATACCGCATTTGTGTCATACTGGTTTAAAGAACCGCCATAATTCAACTGTCAGACCTTTTGTGGCGTGAGCATCTGTGATTTTTGTGCCGAACGTAGTGAAAGGTAATGGCGCGATTTAAAGCCTTTTAGTTCCGGTTTCAGTTGTTGGCAAGTTGGTCTTCTCTGAAGCACTACATTTTTGCTACCCTTTAAAAGTGCCTTTAAATCGTTTTGGTCGTCAAAGATAGATGGGCTTGGAAGAGAAATCCCTGTTGTGACACTTTTTGTAATTGAAGCCGTAGCAGCGAAATTGTTTGTGGCCAGCAATAAGCTTTTGCTTGTCTTGCGCAAGCGCCTTAGAGATGGCGGCAAATGACTTAGAATTAGATGAAGAACTTAAAGTGGTGTTGGTCAAAGCTCGTGGTGTTTTGGTGGCATTTCGTTCCACTGCTTGAACGAAACCTTACCCGGTCGTCTTACCTGGAATAAAGCTGCTGTCTTCTCTTCTACGGTATTTTACGGTACGTGTTTGATCAAATGCGACAATATGACAGTTTAGAAGCCAAGTGTTTTATACCTGTTTACAATTTGTGTCTTATCGCTGTAGCAAAACTACCAAGTATTACCGTCTGGACCGAGCACTTGCACTGCCTTGCTGATTGCCGCACAAATCAACCGTGTGTTTAACAGACATATATCAGAGCTTCATTCATTTACTGAAGTTTCAAAATGAACGTGTGGCTCTTATGCATTTGATCGCACTTTTTCCCAGAAGCTCTCTAGCTATATCGCGAACGCTGTTTGTGCCCACCAGCTGCTTACTCCACCAGGGACGCAAAGCGTTGCACGTTGTGAAAAATACAATTCGAGTCCGCGGAACGAGAAGGCTGGTTTGCTTGTTGTGCGATCAGGCTTTTTCTAAGGTTCTCGAATGGCACGCGCAGAAGTTCAACAAAAAGAGAACGCATCATGCTGCAGTTAACATCTCTAATAAAGCGCGCTATTGGTCACGGTCACAGAGCGTCGTAAATTTCGAGTTCGATGCTTCACCGACACATAACTTCAACAGTTGACCAAGAGATCACTGTGACAAGGCACAGCGTGCGATTAGTATCAACCGCGGCGTCAAAGTCGAGCGCCGTCGCCTTGACGACCTCCTCTGTGTGTTTACTTATAACAGCGGCGCGCATACCCCGCAAACACTGCGCCTTAAGATTGTTCAATCGGGCTTTGTTGGAAGCAGTTCTTGGTAAGTTAACATTGGCCACGGTGGTTCAGCTTTGCGCGGGAGAGCTGTCACGATATTGTTAGGTGCAGACCTTAAATCGCTGCTTGCTTATTGTGGCCACAATAGGGAAAGTAACAGACAGCCCAGAATTACGTTCTCGAACTAGCAATTACGAAAGGACACGCACACACGAGGAAATGTGATAGCGCTTGCCAGAAAGCACTGATATCCCGAAGTTGGCGAGCTGTGCTAGTCAGGTCGAAAATCTGTCGCAGAATTGTATCAACTTGAACGATGCAGCCACAAGAGCCGCGTCCGTCAGTGGTCCCCGACATGCGACTTAATTGGATTGTTGTTGTTGGGCAATTGTCCGCCGCTCGAGAACGTTTAAAGCGCAATCGACAGCGATTTAAACACGAGTGACTGTATCAATTTCTTTTGAAAGGTCGGTAACTTGACGCGTACCTGTTACTGCTCGATACACGAGCATTGAGGATGTTGGACATTTTCGAAATTAATACGGTGTCGAATTGCAGGGCTGCTTTAAGGGCAGGGACACAGTGTTTAAGTCGGTGCTCGTTTGATGTGGTAGAGTGGGCAGTACCATGGATGGCTTTGATAAGACTTCCGGTAGTGGAAGTTCAGACGAAGAAACCGCACAGAACCAAACTGTAAACAATGCTCACCACAACCAAGATGGATATTCGTCGGATAGCAGCAGCAGCTCTGACAGTTCTTCCTCCACCAAGTCGGCAGGTGAGCTCGCGTGTCAATGCTACCTCTTTTGTTTGCGCGTATTGAGGAGCTACCAGGCGATTCTCATGCAACACGCATGGAGCAGTAGCGTAGCCAGCCCAATTTTGGATGGGGCAAATATTTAGACTTTCAGCGAGCAACAGTATTTTGTTTGGGCCACCGTCTCTCAAAGCACAAAACCACAAGATACGCTAGAAATTAGGGGGCTACGCCTATGGCATGGAGTTGCAGAAGCAGTGCCTTCAGAAAGCTACATAACAAGTGTTCGTATTGGCAACTTCATGGACAGACACAAGCTTCATAATGGTTTCAGTAATTTCAGAAGCGTTCAATAAAACTGTGATGATTTTTTGAGAACTAAACGTCAGTGGTAGCTTACCACTTGAAATACAGGGTTACGGTCTCATTTTCCGGGCTTTGAGGATCGATGGCCTGTAACAATTACGTTGCCAACGCCTTTGCCAAGTGTTTTTTTCAGCCCCATTGCTCTCCTACGAGCACTCCAACGCGACAGCTTTGCCGGCCCAGCAACAAAGTTCCTCGGTAGATATGTTCGGGCAGTATCGAAAGCCAAGGCTACAGAAAAGGATAAAAGCTATAAACTTTAACGGGAAGGATAAAAACTATTGTATAGGAAAAAAACTATTATATAAAGATGTTCCTATGTTACTGCGTGGAAAGCGCAACATCAATAATTATCTGAACAGTCTATATCAGCTACATCGACAAACTGTTAGAAGCATGGACAGGAAAGTATGCCTATAGTCATCTTATATTTTAACATGCTGCAATAAGTATTTCGTGGCTGCTTATAGATTTTTAGAAAATTTTAATGTCATTTCTCTAACCTGATCGTGGAGATTGATTTAATTTGCAACAATGAACAAGTCACGAACACTAAGTACAGGTGCGGAAACACGATAATCTAAAAAAAACTTTTTTCAGCAACCCCCGAGGTGAACTTTCCGCAAACCTGGTCGGCGTAAAAGCTACTTCATCTGGAGCAAACTTTTTTTTAATGGCAGCACCTCGCTTTTTAACGGGTCAAGATTAGAAATAGCACTAAGCATACAGTAGGTTTCATTTGTACTCCAGTCGTCAGTGTTTCGAAAATAACATAAATCTGACCGGCGCAAATGAATTTATAGATGCGATTGACTTCACTGTAACTGGCCTTGTGCACCGCTGTTGGGTAAACTATTTTTTGCTCTCAGCACAAACTGCTTTATCAGGTAACAGCAAAATTTTCCGAGACAACCAAGTAATTGAGACAATAGTAGGCCACCCACAAATCGAGACTGTCCAGGTCAAGCCGGGACGTATGGGCACTTTAGTGCGAATATGTGCTATTAATTTCAACACCCGTTTTGAAACGGGTCGTTGGATTGCATAGGCGTAGCCAGGGGGCCATGGCCCCCAAATTTTTAGCATATCCTCTTGTACTGTGCTTCGAGAGGCGGTGTCTCACACCAAATACTCTTGCTCGCTTAAAAGTCAAAAATATTTGGCCTCCCGGAATTTTGGGCTGGCTACGCTACTGTTGGATAGTCGGGCAAAGTGTAATGAAATCGGGACAATTCAGCGGAATAATAATTTAGCGATTGATAAATTTTCTCGAAAGTTGGAAAAGCTATGTAGAAATACAGAAATATATAGAAAAGCTACCTAGCTTTTCTTTGTTCGTTAAACAAACTAGCAGTAGCAAGTTCAGGAAACACTGTCTGTTTCGTGGAAAATGACTTTAATTTTTGACACAAGTTGTTCTTTTTTGAGTAAGTGTTGTGCTGGGCAATATTTCTGTGCCTCCGACAATGTCCGGTTTGGTACAAATATGACTGTCGAGGACTTTAAAATTTAAGACAGTCCTTCTTAACCAGGTGAATGATTCACCCCAGGGTGAATTAGTTTTTTGCAAGGCTGAATGAAATAAGACGGGTGAATGAAATTTATGTTCCTAAATTTTTGTATCCTCTTGTAACATGCATCTGTCTTTTCAACCCAAAACATACCAGCAATGGTGAATAAAATGGCAAACTTCAAGCGTTCTAACTTTGCATCTTCAGAAGTCAGCATCTTATCACTTCAGGAAAACTTAAGAAGAACTATATGCTGGTGCAATAAACTGTGTATATTACGTAGTGGAAATAGGTTTCACCAGGAGTTGCCATGTTTTATTCAGTCGATTTGTGGAATCTCTGCTGTGCTTTCTGCATGAGCATCATGTATTCATGTGCAAAAGTTATCAGCTAGTTTCGCAGTAGGCCTACTTTAGAAAGTTTCAGGCACCTGAACATGAACAATCATCAGCGTAGCCTTATCAGTCGAAGTGCAGGCATAACCAATTGAAGTTCAGGAGTAATCTATTTGTGATACTTGTTTGTTGCCAATTCAGTATTGCTTCCAACATATAATATGCTTTTGTATCTCAATTAATACCTGCAGAATGTCAACAAAATAGGTTCAAAAAAACTTTGTTTTGATGAAAGCAAATGTACATCTATAGATGAAATCGATCAGGACATGACAGCATCATCAGCTTTACAGTTTTAAAGAAAAAATGTTAGCATCGAGAATAAGTTCGCTTCAAAAATTAAAAGGCGAAAGTGGAATGATGATTATATTAAGCATGTTTTTATTCATCCCAGAAGTGAAAAACTGAGCAATGAGCCATCTGTTCAATGGATGTTTTGCTGTTTTAAATATAGCAACCAGCTCTTGTACCATTCAAAGCCGCGGAGTCATTTACAAAACAAACACGACATTTATCAGAACAATCTTTTTCCAGCAATTTTTTCAAGCAACGGCACGAATTGTGCCAACGGTGAAATTCCCTCCATCACCCGTAAGTGACTCTGCTACTAAAAAGCCTCTTCTCCTTTCCTCTTTTCAAATAGCGCGTGCCGATGAAACGAAAAAAAAACATTTTGCGAGGCTGAGTCTATCAAAACATACTTGAAGATCGTAGCCAATTTGCTGCATGGCGGTAAGCATGCTGTGGATAAAGTTGAGCAAATAGCCTACCGTGGTCTACCAATGAACACCCGATTTACCATGATTATTGTCACATCCGCCATAAATTCGCAATAGTGTGAAAGGGGATGTAGCGATCGATGACAGGGGTGAACGAAACCGAAGAAGGTCAAGAAGCACTGATTTAAGACATGCTTCCCTTCCATTGCAAGCAAATGTCACTGTAATCAAGCACTGTGCTTATTAGCCTTGTAAAAGCAGTTAGTGTCACTGGAATTAAAACACTCACCTTGCTGTATTAGCAACGTAACTTCTTTCGTAGATGCAATTTCCGTTTCTTAAACTTACTGAGAGCAATTTTTCCACTTCAGTTTGGTGGAGTATGTGCTATAAAGCATGAATAGCCCGACATGTTTATCTAGCGTAATGGACACAATGGATTGTAATTGTGACAGTCGCAAAGCACGTCGTGAAAGAGCGGAGTGTTTACCCACCTGGGCGAAACAGAAGGCGTACAAGTATCTGACTTGTGCTGAGGTAGTGCAGAAAGAATCAAAACTTTTATATGCTTTTAGCTTCAACAGTAAAGGAAGATCTTGCGAAAGAAGTCGCTTTTCAAGAAACTACCCCTGTACAGGTGAGTCTATAATATTGTAAGACAAAAACAGTATTTTAACCGGTGCTTGTGGCAAGCTCTTCGGTAGGTCATGAATCAGTGGTATCGACAACAAGTCTGTAGGATCATTGATCCTTAATTGAATTCGACTATTTGAAAAAAAGTAAAAGTTATTTATGTACTGCAAAAAGCTGTGGACGTGCATCGCTGCTCAGAACATGCTTTGTGGTGCGCAGAACAGTCAGACCCAAGGTTGACTAAACTTACCAAGCGCGGAAGTAAACTACAACGTGAAAGCTGGGCCATTTTCATGTGTGAATGAACACCCTCTTGCTGTAAAATTTGGTAAAACCAATGGACTTTCAAAACGATAAAAATTTTCAAAACTATAAACAACGTCTTTTTCCACTTGCAAATGGCTATGCAATTGCTAACATACATACAGTAAATTGGTTGTGCTGCAGAATTTTAATGATGTACCGGTCCGGTAGCCTATGCTGACACGGCGCAAAGATTTCTCTGAGTAGACGCATTTGTTCGAGTGTATTTGAACAAGCTGTGCGTCATAGCTCATTGATATTAACAGAGCTTTCCTAACATGTTTATGCCGACATTTTTACAATTCAGACAAATTCTAATCTGGGTATAGTAATGCTTAATATTTTTAAAACGCTACCAGCAACCAAAACCGTTGCCAGAAATTCGAGACGTTTTTCTTCGTGTGGTGTGGATTTAAAATGAAACGTTTTCGGTTTCGGTGTTGCCACAACGAACAAGTCAGATCAGCGTGGAGACGAATCTAGTAAAACTTCCCCCACAGACTTTGTAATTTTAATAGCCAATAAGTTTGCATTTGAAGTAGCAGCCTGACGTTTGCGAACTGGCTGCGATGTTTTTGAAAACAAACGATGCACTGCTTTGATTTTGCAAAGGACAAGCACTTGGTAATTTGCACCAAGAAAGCTGGAGAAAAGAGGATGATTGTGTATGTTTTAAAAAATAATTGGAACAGCACGAGGAAAAATACACCGGGCTTCCTCGGTTAGACCGCAGCTTTAAGCGTGGCCACGAAATATTTTACATATTTAGAGCAAAAACCTTTTAGCTTATTTAAACGAGACCACATGCACTTCACAAGGATGCTTCAGTGCAGATCTGACAAAACACAATTAGTTCTCTATGTTGATTCCTTTTATTTCTCACTTCTGTTGTCATATTCACTGTAGGCCTATTACTAACTGGAAATCCTATCTCACTGCCGCGTTCCCATGCGCTCAGCAGAACTGAATTTTTACTTTTCGTGGCAGGTTTCACCGAACCATTCTGCAGATTCCAGTGAATCAGACAACGGAGAAGGAAATCTAACGGAGAGACCAGATAACTCTGAAAAAAAAATCCAAGATTTGCCTGAAGAACCGCCCCCCCCAGCAAAACCAAGAAGCCCAACTCCACAACCATCCAAGTTGCCCGATATCGCGCAGGTGGCAAGTCGTGCGGGGATACTGCAAAATTAAGAGTTTACGGAAAATAAAGTATAAGCAATCTTTGTCACAAAACGTGTCACACTTCAGTTGCGATCAATAATGAAAAAAGAAGTGATTCAGTTCAACATATGATCACAATTTTTTACTTAAGCGAAATGAAGTAAACTTTCTTTAAAAATGGCAATGGAAGCTTTGCTTAATACACGCGTGGTCATGTTTCCGTAGAAATCTTCGCGACCAAGCAGCTCGTCGTCATCTCAAGGATCTGATAATTTCCGAGATACCCACACAGCTGCCCAAGTTGTGAAAACCTCTCCTCCGTCTACTGCTTCTTCCACATCCAGTGAACCCAAGGAACATATTCAGCCATCGGCAGCTGCTTCTCCGGAAAAACACCTCAGACCAGGAAGCTCGTCTTCGTCCAAAGAGTCTGCAAAGCCTCACAGAAATTTCCCAGCTCTCCGCATGCAGGAATCTCGGCGACTCTCCAGCTCTTCAGCATCAAGTGTTTCATCCAGTGGATCAGAAAGTGAAGAAGCAGATGAGAAACGACAAGCACTAACACCCAAATCTATAAGCTCGCCTTCTCCCAAACAAACTGCTCTCAAAAAAACGAATAACGACAAGTCACGAATGGAAGACGAAACGAAGTCTTTGAAAAAAGTGCAGATTGCAGGTGGTTTTTCATTTTAATTTGACATTTTTTACACTTCAGAGAAAAATGAAACGTTCCTGTTTTAATTTAAAAATGGCTTAAGTTTAGGGTTTTAATTGCAAAATGGGCTACACGGAATTTCAGTGTTTATTGTCGTCCAAAACGTCAAAAATTTCGAATGAAATATTGAAAGGTTTTCCAGTATCACGTAAAATTATTAGTTTTAGTATTAATTTGCGGCATATCTCAAAACTGATTGAAGGATTTTGAGTCACTTTAGAATACGTCAAAATTTTGTGGCTACTAACTTGCAATCGTTAAGAATCTAAAGTTTCTAAACCGTCCTAATACATTTGTGTGAAAAAAAGTGATTGCGTGATTCCATTCATATTTTCGTTGGGAGATTTTCTAGAAACACAAATAAACAAGCACGTTTATATGTAGAATAAGAGGCAAATGCCATGCTGTCACAAGGAAGCAACGCTGACTGCAATGTTTGTATCAACAGTGAACAACCACGAACCCATGCACCAATCATACTTTCGAAGCTAAAACCGCTGAAACCTTCAGTTTTTTGAAGCTATATATCCTGCATAGAATCTTATGGGAACTAAATGCTATTATTTGCCCACTTACTTTGACTGGAAAAATTACATAGTTTTCAATTTTGATGGTAGTGCGTCGTAGGTCATTGCTCCAGTCATTGACACAATCAGAAAGTATAGAACGTTTGCACATCAAACTAGACCAGAAATCAACTGCTGACAGTAAAAGAGCATTTTTAAGGAGTTGGAATTGCGCATATGTTTTGAAGTCCAACTGAAATAGTCATGTCCACCCTGTGATACTGTACATACTCTTGCGTGCAACGTCACATACGTTACCAACTTACCATGCGTCAAATAAAAGTAGCAATGTTTGGAAATCAGAGGAAGCGACAGGGAGACCACGAGCGGCACACACAAAAAGCGGAAGAATGTCCAAGTCACCACAAAATGAAGAATTCGAACCAATCAAGAGTGAGCTTCACATCATCCGTTACAGGTGAATATTTATTTAGAAATTTGTCAGCTTTGCTGGTCGGGATAACAACGGGAAAGCGAAAGGTCCAAGCTGGTATACCTACCCCTAGTGTTGCAGTGCATGTGATAGAAGTCCAACTTTTTACTGCATTGAATAGTCTGCTACGACAAAAAAGGAAATGTGTTTCTTTTATTTAAAGACTTGGCAACCATTGAACAATGCTCATCATTCGTGTTTTAAAACGTCAGTGTTTCTCATCAGGGAAGGAGGTTTTTTTAAATGGGTGATGTAACGTAGGATGCTCCATACCATGAAGTCGGCACATGGCACTCGGAGACGATATTTCGACTGTCATTCGCACAGACCTGATTTAGTTTGTTCTGGTCAAAGCTGTCGCAATCTGTCAAATTCACATTGAAACACAAAATTCAAAAAACATTTTTTGGAAGCATAGAAACACCTTTCTAGTGAAACCGTTGTTGCCAGTGACTCGAGGACTGGCTTATCTTGTTGAAGCAATCCACTACGTTTGAGATTCGCAGCTTAAATATTTCTCGTAAGTTATGCAGCCAGTCGATCGCTCACCAACAATTTTAAATTGTTGTAAATCCCACCCAAAGAAAACTTTTTCAAGCAAGTTTGCAAACTTTTGTTGTGAACTATGACAACTACAAAGTGCTTTCGTTTATAGCGTTGTGCCGGCTTGTCAAGCTTCACGTGTATTTAATTTTCAAAAAAGTTGCTCCCTGTTTTCACAAACAATGCGGAGTGTATAGTGCAAACTAATCAGCGTTCTCCCATAAAAGCCAACTCCGACGTTCAATGGTTTCGATTTTGTATCACTCCTTTTTAAAAAATTAGGATTGGTTTGTCTACAAACGAATGTTTTTGGATCTCGGTTCGTTTCAATTATGTGGAATTTTTTTTACCTAGGTTGATTTAGCTTTCATCCATTGTTTGTTGGAAATGTGCCATAAATCGTTTCGGCAGTCGGAGAGGAGAACGAAAATGTTTTCAGTTAAAGGTCAAGTTTTTCAGTCAATGCGGTGGATTTTTTAGCTTTCTTTCAAAATTGTTTAGTAAAAATATTCACATGATATACAATTAACACTAATGCAAATCAAAAGCTTTCCCCGCTTAACAGATGAACAAAGTTCAAAATTGCAATGGTTTCTGAGGAAGTCCAAGAAGAAATGGTCCATTAGCTAAACTCAAATGCAACTTTTCATCTCTCTGATCACTGAGAAAGGACTTACGTCACATTTATTTTCTTTGCCTGCATGCCTGCATTAACCTGTTTTAACTGATTTTTTCTTCTTTAACAGAAAACCTCACTCCGCCCCTGCACGTTCACGACGTTACGAGGCGGAGGATTCAAAACTAATATTTCTTCGGAAAGAATGCGATCGGCTGGAACGGAATTTGAAAAAAACCGCGAAAGTTACTCTGAACAAAAGACCCAAAGTGTAAGTAATAAGCCTGTAGAAAGTAAAGTGCGAAATGAAATCAACTGAAATACTTGACTAAGGCTTCTTTTTCTGACATACAAGATATCTTATCCTATCCATTCTTCGACTATCAAATGAATTGACGTCAGGCGTTTGCTTGTCGCACTGGCACAGACGTCTTCGAAAATATGATACTTGCTGAATAATATTCCAATTGTCAGTGAATAACCTCAAAATATACAAGGAAGTACACAGACCCAGGCGCGCAACCAGGGGGGGCATTTGGGGCATTTCCCCCCCGAAATTTTCAAAACATTGCATAGCAATTTTGACATTTGTAGAAACTTTCAAAGAATAAAGATGAAATTTTATATTCTNAA
>JGI24022J15233_10002001_pt1 | contig 18343 bp, 15 predicted proteins | sample Ectturendosymbi2_FD_15233 | JGI IMG/M metagenome (IMG submission 15233) | reverse complement strand
AAGTCTTTTTGGTTCGATTAAACAAAATTTTTTTTATTTGGGTAAGGGGTTCGCCTGGGAGGGGCTCGCAATATGGGGGTGTTTTTGTTTTTTTGACCAACTTTGACGGGCCCTGGATGCCAATCCAATGGGCCAAAATTTTTGTTCAAACTTTTTTTGGAATCTAGACAATCTCCCGCGTCGATTAGAGCCCTTGCTTGACCTTCTAGCATGTCTGGAACCAACGTTATGGCCCAAAACCCCATTTTACCCCCAAAATCGGAAAATGCATGAGTCTCCCACTGGCGGCTACTGTAGCTCACGATAACCTGCGGTAACTCGCCGTTAGAATATGCTAGCGAGCTATACGAGCCTAAATGCGTGCAGAGATAGAGAGACTCTTGAAGTCTTCTAGTTTGCACTGAAAAAAAAAACATTTCAGATTTGGGGACGCCGTTTTTGGTGGGTGGGATTAAAAAATGGGTATGTTTGGCTTTTTTTGGTTGTTTTATTATGACGTCAGCACCGCTGCAAAGGGCCAAAATTTTGGCTCAAAGTTTGGTTATATTCTAGGCTGGAAAATGAAGCTTTAGAGGCCTAGATCGACTTCCTAGCGTTTCTGGTGCTCAAGTTAGAGCCGAAAGACCCCAAATCGTAGAGGACATGGCTGAGTAATTTCAGGGGATATCCCTAATCAAAATCCGGAAGTTTGGCCATAACTTTTGAACCGGAAATGCTAGAAAGTCCATCAAACCCTCTAAAGTCTCGTATTGAAGCCTATTAATCCAAGAAAACTTCGAGTCACCAAATCTGATGGATGGTTTGACTTCCCGGAAGTGACGTCATTATCCAAATGTATACAAATATGCATAAGCATACTCTCATTGCATAAACATTAAGAAAAAAAACATGATCTCAAGTTGAAATTTTTTTTCCAGTCTAAACTACTAGTCTTCACGAATCTTTTGAGGGTTTGAACAGCTCTCTAGCATATTCTAACGGTGAGTTATGGCCTTATCCAAAAGGGGTGTTATTCCACCCTGGTTACCTTTTTTAGGGGTAGGATTTTTGACTACTTTTTGGTTTTTGTGGCATAATTTTTGATCCAGATATGCTAGGAAGCCAATCAAGGTCTCTAGAAACTCGTAAGATAGACTACTTTCGAAAAAATACTTGGGCCAAAATGTGGGCCTATTCGATGGGCGTCCAGGGTCGGGTAAAGTAGGCCATAAAAACATGAAAACACCCCCACTTGTGACGCTCCCACAAGAGAACCCCAAACCCAAAACTGAAATTTTTTTTTACTTGGAACTACTAGACTCGCTGAATCCGTAAAGGGTTTGAACACCTCTCTAGCTGCAGCAGCTGGCAAGTTATAACCAAAAACGTACGAGCCCATTTATTGGCTTTTGCGGTCGTTAAAGGGTTGTGTCTTAGAACCAGGTAGTATGCTGGGATTCACCACGAGAACCACTGTGAATAGCTACTGCATTGCGTGGAAGCATGTTTTGTTAGTTTGCGGAAGCAGGTACACAAAGAATGTTGCATCAATATAAAATACAGCTGCTCATTGCATAATAGTATAACACCAGGGTTTTTTTTAAGGAAAATGTTAGGCACCCAGTACGGGCTTTCAGGGACCCGATGATAATTTTCTTTGATTCTGGGGACCCGATTTACATATCTAGTGACCCGATTTGGGTCCCTAAACCACCTTTAAAAAAACCTGATAACACAATGCTAAATATTGAATTAAACAGTTATCTGAAAAGTGTATTCGTTTCGTCACCCATTTGTTACAGAACTTTCCAAGGTTTCTATTATCATTTTTTGAGAATTATTTTAATTGCATCTTTGAGATGCAACCATGGATGGAGCTTCAATGACACAGACAATGCTAAACAATGCTATTTTCAGGTGGGATTATTTGAGCACTAAGTTTGTAAGCAAGTGAATTTTGTCTGTGGAACTGGGGCAAACTTGGGGAATTTTAGTGTTCCTATTTTGTCTTTGGTAACTGGTTACCTTGCTTTCAATTTTTTTGCAAGCTTCATACATGTCTGGTTTCACATTTAAAATATTTATTTCTTGTATTAACTCTGCATAATTCCATAATTTAATCAGTAGTAAGGATAGCATCTTGCTTATGAATTTTGTAAACTGGCTTGTGGCAGCTTGCACTGCTAAAAGTGACTCAGGAATGAGGATATAATCACTGTAACATTTTTGTAATCTGACTTGTGATGCTAAAATGGACTAAGTAGTGAGGGTAGAATCAGTGTAAGGTCTTTGTAAACTGGCCTTTGTTGATGCACTTTGCCCTTCCTCTGTTTTCACACTTGGTTTTGGTCATGTACCACCTAAGCAACCAAAAGACCTACATTTTGGTGAAAATTACCTGAAAAGATATTTTTCCCAAATTTTGGTTATTATACCTAACTTTTGAACCAAAAACCTTAGAAAGTCAACCAAAGGCTCAAAAAACTCGAATTTGAGCATAGTTTCCACAAAATACTTGAGCGAAATACTTCTCTCTTGCAGTTAGGTCCCAGGGCCTGAAAACCTTGGGCAAAAATGCCTAAACCTATACCACTTACGATGTCACCCACAAAAAATCCGAAACCCAAAACTTAAAAATATTTTTCATTGCAAACAAGAAAAATTCCCAAGTATTTTGATGGTTTGAACAGCTCTTTAGCATAATCGAATGGGGAGTTACAGGGTTGCAAAGTGTCAAGAAAATAGTGACTCAATGCATGATATTAAAGTAGGATATATTTGTGCACCACCAGTGAACATGTTAATCTTATATCCTGCAACATCCGTGAACACCCACTCATTGTCATTTTCTGATTGCTCTGGAACAGCTCTTTAGCACAATCAACTGGTGAGTTGTGCTGTTGGTAAGACAACTGAAAACTACTTGATTTAGGCTGATTTTTAGGTACAATATATTCACACACCGTCAGCAAATGCATTAATATTATAATGCCTGTAATTGACCTGCATATGTATTTCAAAAAACTTAGCTTGGAAAAAGTCAGAAAAAGTTTGGAAATTTGTATTCAAAATTAGAGATCGATCGACATGGCTTTTTTGGTGCTGATGCAAGTACTGATACATCAGCTATCCATGAACTGATAGCCAATACCGATAACCGATATTTCAAAAATTTTTAAATCTTGTTTTCTGTTTCTTAACAGAAACATTATGTATTCTATCCCTTACCTTTTCTTCAAACACTTCAAAAATCAGGATTTATGAGTTAAAATTTTCAAATTGTAGCAATTTTAATATTTTGTTATGATTTTTGATTGATTTGATTAATGATGATTATTTTATTTCGGCTGCGACGGCTGATGTGTGCTCCATTATTCATCTTGTAAGCTTGTTTATGAAAACGCACCTGCTAGCTTTGTTGCAAGATAAATGTCTTGACTTTGTTGTGCTTTCTTGCGCAAGTTGTCGACAGGGATGAGGAATATAACAGCATTTTATCAACACCTGCTGAGGCCGATGAAATCGGCCGTTTTGGCTGATACCGATATATCAACAAAACCCAAATATCGGCCGATTATATTGGTGTATCTTTATTCAAAATTCTGTAGGAACCCTCAGTTTCATCAAAAAGTGTTGGTATGTATGTGAGATGTTGAACTTACTTTTTGTGCTGTTCTGTGTTGACCATCGTGGAGGTTGGTGATATACAGTATATGCTGGAGTGAAGTTGTTTTAGTAAAGATAGTTTGATGAATCAGGCAAATGTTATTAGTTTGATTCAATGTGGAATCAAACCCTTTCTTGACAGTTGATTGGAGTGATTTGCTTGTTTACTAATAATTTTGTCTTTTACATAATTCCAGGAAAGAATGGATGTATCATTGCCATTGAAAAGAAAATGTTTACAACACCTGGAATTTTTATGGCGTAGATGGAAAGGGGAGAACATCCACACTAGTGGAGTCCTTGACATTTTACCTCCAACTTTGCAAGCAAGATTGCTTCAAGCTACGTTTTGCAAGTTAATTGAAAAAGTAATAAATTTGATATATTGTTTTTTGACGTTCCCGAGACCTTCAGTTTAACAATTCTTTTTTTTTCTAAAATGCTGATGTTAACACCTTCCAGTGCAGTAACCTAAGGCTAGAATCCAGCAGTTTGCATGTGTTTTTGCGCAGGAATATCTCTGCCGATGATTGCGCTAAAAAGCTGTTCAAACCCTCAAAAGATTGGCAAGTCTTTGCATCTGTATGAAAAAAAATTTTTTGGTTTTCGGTTTTTGTGAGTGACATCATAAGTGCAGTTGTTTTAGGCCTTTTTGGCCCACTTCATCTGGCCTTAGGCCCAAACCACTAGATGATAGCATTTGGTGTAGTAACCTGACAACAGAGACAGCCACAAAAGGCAGGCATTCAGGCTTTAATTTACTGAAAGCTTACACTACATTGAAACACACTGCACCAGCAATAAAATAATGATAAGCACTGCAAGGGCAACAATATTGAGAACCACATGACACCAATGACCAAACTAGTTCTAACACTCTGGACACGTAAGATGTAAAACTGTCCTACACCAGCAGAACGAGTAAGCCCACGGCAAGAGCAAAGCATTGATTGCTGATTGACAATTACAGCAAAATTGTCCAGTACGCGTTGCATTACATTACTCTCCTACCACCTTAGAAGCATATTTCTCTGCTAAGGAAAACTGTTTGATGTGGGACAACGTATCCTCGATGAACGTCTCACAGGTTGTTCATCCAAATGTTTGGAAGGTGAATCGATATCACTGCAACGTTTATTCACCTCAGCAGTGCCTTCTTTGCTTGAACCCATTTCGTTGAACGAATCGCCCATGGTGTCGTAACTAGACTCTTTAGTGCCAACTACAGTATCTGATTCTGGTTGTGGCGCTGGATCTCCAACTGGCGTTAGGTCTGGCGTATAGACTGGTGTTTCCTTTCCATCTGGAAAACGTACCAAGGAGGACCGTGGGATAGCATCAAATATTTCAACTTCCTCACACACAGGGTCATGCTTGCTGTGCACAAATTTCGTTTGACGAACCTTGCCTGGCATGACCAACCAGGAAGGAAGCAAAGTCCCAAGCATTGACCTCCGAGGGAAAGGAAAGAACCGTTCTTGAGGTACTTCATTCGTAGCTGTGCCGAGCAGCGTTCTGACAGTGTACAAGGCTTCTAAAAGCAAGTCTTCCCAGAGATGTAAGCCTAACTTCCTGCCGTTCAGCATAAGAAGAATCGTGTTTCATACAGTTTTGTTGTACCTCTTGCACTGTGAATTTCTAGTCGGGTGGTAGGGAGTGATGTGACTTATTGCCATTCCTCTCCCGTGAAGATAATTAATCTTTGAAATGTTTACTCATGAACCCACTTCCCTAATCGCTATGAACAAATGAAGGAAAACCAACTAGGCTAAATAAAGAACATTAGCAATTTATTACTGACCAAGCAGAAGTGTCACTACAAGCAAAGGCGAAAGGAAATCTGCTATACTCATCAATTACCATCAGCAGGTATCGATTGTTACAACTGGAGTTGGGAAGCGGCCCCTTAAAATCAATACTTATGCGCTGCCACAGCTGAGTTGCTTTAATCAAGTTACACTGGGGAGGTTGATATAACCATGGTTTTACAGCTGAACACGTCAAACACTCAGCACAAACCTGACAAATTTCATCCATTGAATAAAGCAAGTGTTTACTACGAATAAAATGCGCAAAGCGCGACACACCTCGATGACCAAGGGACTCATGCAGTCCCCTCAAATTGGAGGGCTGGCCAATGGCCCCACACGCGTGAGACAAAGCAACAGGTACTACATTATCACCACCAGGCCGGTGCTGAACGTAATACGAATACATCCTAATTCCACTCTCCATGCTTGACTTTTTGCATTTTTAATTTTTCCATGTTGAGTTTGATCAAACATATACCCCAATACTGTTGACCAGTAATCAACGTAAAAGGACAGGTGTATAAATAATGACTTCTTTTTTGGACTGCTTCCACCATGGAAGAAGCCTCCTCAACAGTTGGATGTTTACATTCAGCTCAGGACAAACTTCTCAATATAAATGCAACGGGTTGCCCGCCTTGGTTGAGAATGGCTGCTGTAGCAAAATCTGACGCATCGTACTCAATGGTAAACGGTTCATAGTCATTTATGCAAGCTAAGGAAGCATGTAAGAGTCCTGAATGAAGATCTTCGAATGCTTTCACTGTGTCATTCTGTAAAGGGAAGGATAATTGCTCAGATGTCAAGGGTTTCAATTTCGCAGAGAAGTTCCTGATCCACCACACATAGTATGCGAACGTTTTAACTCCTTCCATGAAGATGGCAATGGTAATTCAAGCAAAGGACATAGGCGTTCAGGATCTAGCTTGATAGTTCCGTGTGAAACTCGATAACCGAGTGTGTCAATTTGGGGGGCTGCTATGACAGATTTTGCCTTGCTGAAAGTCAAGCAGACATGAGCCGCAACCCAAAGGAATATCTCCAGGTTTATGTCATGATCCCGTCTATTGGTTCCTCCTATTGTTATGTTGTCCAAATACGTGCATTCGTGTAAGTTCATTTTCGATTGTTTTGTGATCAACCTGTCGATAATTCTTTGAAAATCATACACTGTGTTGGTCACACCAAATGGGAGACGCCGATACTGATAGAGTTTACCGTTAACTTCAAAAGCTGTGTAAATTTCATCCTCCGTATTGATACTTATCTGGTAATACGCAGACTTTAAGTGGAGTGCACTGAGCCACGGGGTTGACCTCCTCATCAATCTTCGGTAGGGGATAAGCATCCGATGCAGTGAAGCAGTTTTTCGCTTTTTGATGGTTCTATGATGCCTTTGCTCAGCAGTTTATCTACTTCAACCTTTATAAATTGCGCATCTTCCACCTTTAATCTACGATACCGAGTAGCTATAGGTTTAACTGCAGGCTATATGGACTGGAATAAACGAGGTGCCTTGAAGTCTGCAGCAGCAACACTGCACAATTTAGTTGGTGGCATGACAAAGGAGTTGAACAACCCTCCCATTTTAAATGTAATAAAATGATGCTAATTCATAAAATCTTGTCTGAGGAATATGTCAGCACACAGGTTGCCAATAATTCCCAGGTGCAACATATAAGAGTGGTTGAAAACTTTCACCGTTGCCTGAACAGAGCCACATACCTTGGCGAAAGATTTCGATGAGGCCAATTAGATATTACTGGATTTTCTGCTTGATTTGAAGCCGATCTCGTGGATGAGACTTTCGGAGGCTCCAGTATCCAGCAAGGCCTTGGCCGAAGTTCCTTGTATGGTGACATCAACAACAGCATAATGTAAACATGAAGAAGCACCCACCAAGGACGCTAAGTAACCTTCCGGGATAGCTGAGACTGCTTGCTTAGCATCTCTATTAGCACCGCTCTACATACCGTCGAAAAGTGACCTATCAAACTGGATTTTTTGCAGTCTGCATTTCGAGCAGGAGAATGACGGCACGGGTGGTTGCAGAAACCACAAAAAGGACATTTCTCCGCAGCTTTTCTTGCAGCAGAAACATAGGTGACAAGTGGAGCCATGACATCTGCAGATTTTTCCAGACGTCTTTTGCCAGGATTAAGGCCGAGTTAAAGGTTTTTTCAATGCAGCAAGGCAACTAGAATATGAAGACAATTGCTGCTGGGCTCATCCAGAGAAAATGCTTGTTTGAAAGCAGCATCCAAAGGTAAATCGTCTTTTTCGAGAATCCTCTGTCGGATCGCATTGGAAGTTACAACGTTTCTGAAGGCATCACGCAACAAGTCTTCACAATATTGCTCCGCAGTCACACGTCTGAAAGAGCAATATTTTGACAAGTATTTTAAAGCTTGGAGGAACTGCTGGAGGGATTCTCGTGGTTGTTGCTTGCGGACTGCAAGAAGGTGTCTAGCAAACACATCATTCTTCTTTTTGAGTTTCACGCTTTTTTAACCTTTTAACGTCGGATGTGCCAAATTTGTCCCATCCAACGTTTTTGTTCTTTTATTCTGCACACGGTTATTTTTATCGCTCAATGACCAGTGTCACGAATTCGGCCGGAGTCACACTTTTCAAGTGCTTTATTGCCTTGTAGTGATCGTAGGTTGAACATCTGCCATCTTGAATTCTGTCAACTGTTGGTTCTTAGCAAGAGAGATTCAGTGGAGATTTTGATGAACATTTTTGGAAAAAGTTTTCAGTTCTGGACGACAGAAAAAATCAGGAATATAGAGTCACTCCTATAGAATAGGAATCAGGCGTTTTTTGTGTAGTATCATTGCTTTGTGAGTTTTTAGGCAGGTTTTTATGGCTGGGGCAAATTTGGCACAGTGGTCATTTAGGCATAAAATCGTGGATAATCAATACTATTCCACAAGTCTGGGTATTGCAGTTTGTTTTTCTTTTTTGCAGCTATTGCTGTTTGATCATGTCGAGATATTCATGGAAAAAGGCCGTAACTTTTTACTAAATGAAACCAAAATCGTTTCATGGCAAGAAAGTGACTGGAAAGTAAGGTTTCCAGAATGTGAAAGTGATAATAGTAAGTAGCACAACAACAATGGTGATCCATACTATATTGTTCCTACAAAAGACTTTGCAGCGATTCATCTGATTCCAAAGAAGACACTTGCGACATGGTATTTTGCAGTTGCAATGTTTGCAACAATGATTCAAACAAAAAAAGCTTTCCATTTTGGAAGAATAAGAAATTTAAGCATATCATATTCCAGAATTGGGCTAAGATGAATGCAATATTACCATAGTTCATATTTTCACATTGTTGATTTGGTTGTCATGATTAGATAGCTTTTGTATAGATAGGATTGTGATTATTTTGGTGTTCCGAATACAAAGCAAAATAATTTTCCCCACTTAAAATCCAGCGTAAATGAAGCTTTTATCAAAAAAAGCAAAGACGTAATTTCCAAACAAATGCAAAACCATCTTTGGAATTGAAATCTGGGGTATCTACAGCAAGAAGCTGCAAACTCTTGTGAATCTGCTCTGCTGAAACATGCAGGTCACAAAATTGCATGTGAAGAGATAAGATTAGTCTGAGGTGGGAGCGAGGCGACAATGATGCAAGAACTTAACGTCAGTTATGTAGTTGAGACCGTTGGGACCTAGATCTGGTCAAAACATCAAGAGCAACACCTCATCAAAAAATCCAAGACTCGAGAATCAAAAATTTGTGGATTATGCCAATATTTTTCTACAAATTTTCAAAAAATATTGTTACGACTACAACGTTACAATTTTTGCAAATTTCTGGCATTTTTCCTACATGCTCTGGGTGTTTCTTATCTGCAAACACGGCAAGCCAAAAACACATTGATTTACAAAGGTTTTACTAAGCCATGTTTTTGCAGTACTCAAAGCCTCAAGAAAATGTACTTGTGATCGAGACCAAGACAAGACCTCAAACTTTCAAGACGAAGACTCGAAAAATGGGAAGTTTCGAGACCAAATCTCAAGACTCCATCACTGCCTAACATGCAGTGGGGAAACCAATATTCTCTGTAGTAAATGCAATGTACATCTATGTCTGAACCAATGATGGAGTCTCGAGACCCATTTTTGCAAGTCTAGATCTCCAAGGTTCCAGGTCTCGTCTCAGTCTTGAAGGCTCTCGGTCTTGAGACTTTGAATATTGCAAAGAAATAGTTTAGTAAACTTTCTGAAATTCAACGATTTTTTGTTTGTTGTATTTGCAGGTAAGGAACAACCAAAAAATGCCAGAAATAAAAAAAATTTCAACTCAGAAGTGATTGCGATATTCAAAACAAAATTTTGGCAAAATGCTCAAATTGTGAAGGTCGAAATCGAAGTACGAATGCATCGTAGACCGGTTCTCAAAGTGTTAAAATAGCAATCAAAGATCTCAACTAAATTCCATGTGATTTTTGTTCATCTTCAACCAATTTGGTCGATGTGTGGTGTAAATTTGCTAATAGCATATTGAAAGTAAAAATGTTATGATACAACAAAAATGGCAGGTTACAGCAAAATTTGTTTGTTTAGACACAAAGCACAATACCTAAACTAGAAAGCTGTGAATCCAGGTTTTTGTTGAAAAATAGAAGTTACTCACATACCCCCTGGAATACCTATACTTTCTGGTACGCGTTCCACAGGTTGGGAACCCCTGTCATAAGTCAGATACACTCTGTCTAAGTCACATGAACACAATGCAGCTATATTTACAGAACACGAAAACAAACTGACAGAAAAACACGTTAAGTATGTTTTACAACTTAACGGCTATAGCTGTTACTAGTTTTCCTAGCCGTTAATTGCTACGTAAATAGTCTCAAAACAGTCGTATTTCCAGTGTTTTTACCACAAAGCATACTTTAGCTAGCCCACGTTGTTTTTCTCGAGGTACTATCTAAAGATTATAAAACAAATGATAATGTACTGCCATATTTTTTTCCTACAAAACAACGGTTTGACATTGCTTTACCGAAGGCCATACAGAGTTGTTTTAAAGCAATATTGCTAATAATTACATACAGTCGGAGGGATTTATGACAGTTCATGATGAAAATCAACTATGGGCGAAACGTGATACCAACTTGTCATTGATATTTACTATCGCCACAAAAGACAATGCAATAATTTAGTTGTAGCAAAATGTTATGATTGTTGGGCCATTTTTGCTACCTTCAAAGAAGCTGAAGTCTTCCACTTGACAAAATTGAATTTGATCAATAGGGTATTTTCCGATAGCTATGTCAGTGTTGGTTGCTTTTGACTAATTTTGGTGTAACAAAACTAATTAATGCATACTACATGAAAAACATCCAAAACCCCGTGTGTTGATGTATATAGGCTGGCAAATGTTGTTGCTTGATGTTTATCATGCAACGATTGGCTTAACCAACCTAACAAACTACTTAGTGCAGGATATTCTCTACTCTTTTGTCTTATTTTGAACATTAGACTCAAGAAAATACTTGAACAATCATAATTAGGGCAACCAAAAGTCAACAAATTCAAATTTTTTTCTGTTTGTAAAGGTTATGTAATGTCCACAAACCAAATTTCACGCTGATACCATGAGCGACTCCAAAATTGTTAGGTCAAAAAAATTTTTAAATTCATCATTAGATCAAAATTTGTCATTATGTCAAACTTTTCTTGCAGCACAGCTTTTTTCTCTTATTAATATTTAATGAAGCTACAACAACTGATATCGATATGGTTTTCCAAGTGTAGTTGCAGTTCTGAAACAATAATTGGTTTGTTGTGACTTTTGATGTAGATATGGTTTTGCCCATGTGCTACACGATTGCATATTAATTAAGCTAAGCTTGGGGAATACAAGAAATGTGGCCTGACAGTATTTGTACTTGGTTTGGTATATGCTCTATCCATTTTGCATTTATGATGTTCTCAGGTTTGACTCCACTGTAGTGATTATGTACTTACGAAATATATCATGGCAAAGGTTAAAGAACAAATTTCTTTTAAAGTTTTGAAGTTACTGCATGTATATGCTTCTGAGTTAACCTCAACACCAAAGGCTGAACTATTTTGCGGTTTCAAACACAGGAAATTGACAAGTCAAAACAAAATAAAAATTTGTAAATTACAGTCAAAATTTCAAGCTTTTAGGTGAAAAGATCGAATGCCCTATGACTTTCATGAGAACCGCAATGCTTTACTCCCAGCCAGTGACAATCTCAGTGGTCTTGGATAGTTTGTGCAGTGAAGCATTACACAGAATGATGTTGGTTTGATTGATGCGTAATCAGTCAAATGTGTTTTATAACCATTGTTACGAACCATGGAGTCGAAAGTGCATCAAATGCTTAGATTCCAAAGCAACACATATTGTTTTTTGGAATCAATTCAACATTTCAGTATGTTTTAACCTATAGAAATCGCCCCTCAAACCTCATAAATCGCACAATCGCCCCCACAAAGCATAAATTCGCCCCTTGGGGGATGATTTCACCCACATTGAAGGCATTTGGTGCAGTGATTGGGCCCAGGTCAGGTACCAGCAGCCAAAATGGCCAATAACTTACCTCACTGATGATGTCACTCACAAAATAACAAGACCCACCCCCCCAATTTTTTTCATTGCAGAGTCAAAGACTTGCTGAGTCTTTTGAGGGTTTGAATAGCTCTCTGGCGCAATTGGCTGAGGAGCTATGCGGTCGGTAAGTCAACCGAAATATCCCTGGTTTTTCCCCGATTTCCAATTCTGATATATTCGTAGACTGGTAGTCAATATGTTAAGTATTGGATAAAATTCTATTTGAACAAGAGCTGATGATGTCTACCTAGTAGGCAAAATATACTCTGTAAGATCTTTGTGTCTGATTCTTTGTTGGGAAAGGATTCTTTTCGACGACAGTGTTTGGAATTGGCGCATGATATTGGTAACATAGAAATCCACTTCCAGCACTTATCAGTAAGGATAAATATGCTGCAAAATCTTTGCTGCTTGCATGTGAAATGTGTCATGTTGTACCTTGATATTTATCCTCAGGTTGAATTTTTCAATGAAACTGGTGAAGCATTTTGTCGAAACCTAGCTCTTGCAACCAATCTTGTTTTTTACACCCCAAACCAATTTGTGCAGAGATCTGGGGAAATTGGTAGCTACTTGTGCTACATACATTATGGGATAGTTGAGGTAGGTGATTTTGGAAAAAGCAAATTTGTCAAACTTGTATATTTTTGATTAGCTGCTTTTTTTCAAGTTTGGCTATTACGCATGCATGTTCTAGTTGATGTGCTTTCTTTTGGATGAATTAGCATTTTTGCCATGCTTCTTTGCTCTTTAGATTTTTTGTGTGTAATGCATGAAAGAGGATATCGTGCATTTTGATCAACAACTGTTAGGGAGGTTGAACAAGATACCACAGGTCTAAGATAAAATTACATGTACTTATGCTTAAGTCAACCTGGCTGTGTGGCATGGACACAGTTAATTTTGAAACACTTTGGCTGCGTGATAATCTTGTGCCTGATTGCAAAGCGCTGTTGTAATCAAAACAAATTAGCTTCAGACTCCCAATGCTGTTTTCGCAATGGTCAGCACATTGCCGACTGTGGTATTACTAGTCTTTCACCAAGAGTAACAATATTACTTTGTTATGTTGCAGCTCAGTTAACATTTTACATGAATTAAACCTGGATTCAATTTTGTGATCCCTCAAGGTTAATATCAATTTATTAACGTAAATGTTGTAAATGGATTGGTATATCCCCTGCCTGAAGGATTTGTCTGCTGATCCTAATGCTGTTGATGCTGCATACTATTAACTCTTTGGCGTCCGCTAGGATTTGGGGATTTTTGGAAAAAAACGCCTAAACGCACATGGCTTCGCACGGGAATTTCTCCGGTTCGGCATGCTCTACAGACCCGGTAAAAGTCTCAAAAGACGTGGCTAGTCTTCTAGTCTGCACTCGAAAAAAATTTTTTTGCTTGGGTGCGGGTATTTTGTGAGTGACGTCATAAGTGGAGGACTTTTAGGCCATCTTCGCCCACTTTGCCTGGCCCTGGGCACCAACCGTTAGGTGGTAGTATTTTGCTGAAGTTTTTCCTGGAAACTAGGCTACAATCCGAGTCTTTTGACACTTTGGATGACCTGCTGGGGTTTCGGGTTCAAAAATTATGATGTAAGTTAGAAAGAAATATTTGACTAATTAGCTAATTGGATAATTAATTAATTAGTTTATTTTAGATCATAACTTTTGAACCAGAAATGCTAGAAAGTCAATCAAAGGCACAAAAGACTAGACTCAAGCCTAGTTTCCAACGAAAACTTGAGCGAAACACTTTGGCCTAGCGGTTGGGCCCTAGGCCAGGCAACATGTGCCAAAATGACTCCAAAACTACTTCACTTATGACCTCAGTCACAAAAAATCCACACCTACCAACCAAAAAATTTTTTTCTGGTGCAATCTACTAGACTGGCTGATCCGTTTCAGGCCTTGAACAGCTCTCTAGCGCAATCGGCGCAGGAGCTAGGGCATTGGTAAGGCAACCAAAAGCTGCTGTTTTTTAGGTCGAAATTGAAGTACGAATGTATCGTACGCCTGCTCTCAAAGTGTCAACACTTTGGCGTGCTGCCAAAATCGGGGATTTTTGAGAAAAAAACACCGAAACGCACATGGTTTTGTGCGAGAATTTCTCTGGTGTGGTGATCGCTGCCTACCTGGTCAATGGCTCAAAAGACGTGGCAAGTCTTGTAGCTTGCACTCGAAAAAAATTTTTTGGTTGGAGGATGCGGATTTTATGTGAGTGATGTCAGAAGTGGAGGACTTTTAGGCCACCTTCGCCCAGTTTACCTGGCCCTGTGCTCAAACCATTCGATGGTAGTGATTTGCTGAAGTTTTTATTGTAAACTAGGCTACAATCCGAGTCTTTTGATACTTTGGATGACCTGCTGGGGTTTCGGGTTCGAAAGTTGTGATGTAAGTTAGTAAAATATTGGACTAATTAGATACTTAATTAGTTTGTTTATTTTAGATCATAACTTTGGAACCAGAAACGCTAGAAAGTCAATCAAAGGCTCAAAATATTTGGACTCGAGCGTAGTTTCCAATGAAAACTTCAGCGAAACACTTTGGCCTAGCGTTTGGGCCCTAGGCCAGGCAACACGAGCCAAAATGACCGTGAAACTACTTAACTTATGACGTCAGTCACAAAAAATCTGCACCCCCAACCAAAATAATTTTTTCGAGTGCAATCTAGTAGACTGGCTGATCCGTTTGAGCCCTTGAACAGCTCTCTAGCGCAATCAGCAGAGGAGCTAGGGCGTTGGTAAGGCAACTGAAAATTGGGTTAAGCGCATGGATTTAGAAAAATTTTTTTCACTGCTGTAGAAAGGACACTTGAGACAACCTGTTGTCAAATTTTTGCAACAATTGAATGATTGCAGTTAGAATAATTTAGTTTTAAAGTTCGTGGATGATTTTCATGCTATTGTCACGTTTCATTGACCACAAAAAGTAGTCATTTTTTATGTTCCATAACTTCGTGAAACCTTAACTAATTTTAATAAAATTCAGTTTTTTTGAATCACCATGAAAAGGTCAAGCTGCTTATGAAATTTGTGGAAAATCTGAGATGGTGGGTTATCTGGCTGGGACAGTTGACAGAGAATGACCCACAAGGAATGATTTCCAAATTATCATTGCTTTGGGTCACAGTGCATTTATTACATCACAATCTATGTTTATTCTTACAAACATACTACTGAAAAGATACTTCGCTTGTCGAACATTCAGCAAATGTCCCCATACAGTAATGAGAGCTGTTTATCCATGCATTTACATACAAACACTTAAAAAATTGAAGCTGACAATCGGCTGCACAACTGCATCTGTGGAGCACTGTCTATCAAAGATGGCGGTGTTATAAATATACTTTCAAAATCACTGCAGAGAAGAACGATTGAGTTGCAATTGTTCTGAAGATTTTACATGGTAATGCAGAAGTGACTTACTTGAAATCGATATAGGACTTTTTACGCAGAAAACAACATCGTCACCTGCTCAATTCTAAAAATGCTATTTTCGAAACACAACGCTTTACTAATATTTCATTCAGACAATGTGACCACAATTTCTGAGGCTTGCTGTCGCACCTTTCATTATGAAAAATTCCTCCAAAATATAGCTTCAGTTGAAACGAACCCGCATTACTTGGCGTGACGCTGAGGAAGGCCTAAGCTTATTTGATTTAGTGATAACCCTGCAGGCGTAAAAAGCAGATAAAATTTAGGCCAAAACTGCAAAACAACACGATCGCAATTGGACATTGTGTCCTCTCGCCATGAAGTGAAATATTGCAAAACTGTGTATGCGTGGCAGTGTAAGAGCTTCTGACAGCTTTGCCTGCATTGGAGTTGGCGCTGCTAGAGGAGGAAATTCCGAAACACCTGCGTTTGATGCAATATCATTTTAAGTGTTCGAAAATGTGAATTGTTTCATGTCATTGCGCATGCGCCATTTAGACAAGGCAGGGACATTGTTGTTTCGTGATAATACTATGCAACGTTAGAAGGGAAATGTAGGCTGTTGCCTGTTCCAAACCAACCGCATTAGGAGCCTGCAACGACAGCATTTGATTTTTATCATTGGCTCTAATGCTGAGCAGCCTACCTGCTGTACAAGGGAGCCTGTCATGACAGCCAAACAGACCCACTGGATGCGCCCCTGTTGTGTTCTAACTTGAGTAATGAAAATTCTGTTGCTGGCCATATTGAATGTTCATGTGGGCCACAGGTTCCCCACCTTTGCTTAAAAGCCACTTGATATGATACTGGCAGTTGCAATCATATGGATTTTTTTAAATCAAAGCACATTTGGATTAATAATGTTTTGTCAGTTTTGATTCAATGAGTGTTTGTTTTCGAATGGCATAAGGACAACTATATGTTAATGATTTTTTTTCTTTTTGCCATTAAAATTTTTTGTTCAAAACAGTGATCGCTCTTTGTCAGGTTTTAGATGAGAATGACAATGAAGTTGTTGCCATCATGCAATCTGGAAGTGTGTTTGGCCAAGGTTTGCTTATTTATGACTTTCCTTGTTTCAATTCCATTCGTTGCAAATCAAACTGTGAAATCTTCATGTTGAACAACCATAATTTTCGACAGTTGCTGTTGGACTATCCCCAAGGTGAGTGTTGATTTTGGGCTATTACGCAAATAAAATACTTAACAACTTCAGTGCCAATGTACACATATATCGTACTTAGAAATCCTGCATCGAGCAGCTATTTTTTTGCCAGTTTGCAACTCCATAACCTCACCAGGCGATTGAGCTAGAGAGCTGTTCAAACCCTCAAAAGATGCAGCTAGTCTTCTAGATTGCATTTAAAAAAGTGAGGAAATTTTGTTGTTTATTTTTGATATGAAAAGTGGGGTAGGTTTTTGTCGATTATGGCTCAGGTTACCTGGCCCTGGACCCCAACCACTATGAATTTTTAACTCAAGTTCTCATTGAAAGCTACGCTGGAATCCAAGTCGTTTGAGCCTTGGATTGGCTTACTAGCATTACTGGTTCAAAAGTCAATGGTCTAAAAACAATAAATTGAAAACTAATTAATAACCTTGGGGAGTAATTCCTTCTTTTATTGTTTTTAGGCCATGACTTTTGAACCAGAAATGTTAGAAAACCAATTAAAGGCTCAAAAGACTCATTTTCTTGCACAGTTTCCAACTAAAACTTGAGTCAAAAAATTCCCTTTGGCAGTTGTGCACAGGGCCAGGTAACCTCAGCCACAATGGCCTAAAACCTAATCTACTTATAACATCACACATAATAAACCCTATTACCAAAACTTCCCAATTTTGTTCATTGCAATCTAGAAGATTTGCTGTATCTTTTAAGTGTTTGAACACTGAACAGTTCTCAAGTGCAATCGTCTGGTGTGTTCTTGTTGTGCAAAGATTGGCAAGAAAAGTAGTGCATGCGGGACTTTCAAGGTTGAAGTGTGTCTACATTGAAAATTTATGCAAATACTTTTGGGGCGTTCATTCAAAAGAAGCAAAATAAGCAATAAGGATATTTTGAGACTAAAATCTCAACGAGAGAATTCAGATGATGTATCGCACATGCCAGTAGCATGTGTGCTTGTTGGGTTATTACCAATCAAAAATTTATGTCACGTATTCGTGATTTGATGACTACCTGCTTTCTTTACTTCAAAAATTCGATAGGCGCATGGATTTTTTGAAATTTTCTTCACAATTGGAGATAAGCCACATGAGACAACTTCTACACAAGTTTTTACAACAATTAATACTTTGAGAGCCGGCCTACGATATAATCGTACTTCGATTTCGGCCTAAAAAACAGCAGTTTTCAGTTGCCTTACCAACGCCCTAGCTCCTCCGCCGATTGCACTAGAGAGCTGTTCAATGGCTCAAACAGATCGGCCGGTCTAGTAGATTACACTCAAAAAAATTTTTTTGGTTGGGGGTGCGTTTTTTTGTGACTGACGTCATAAGTGAAGTAGTTTTAGGGTCATTTTGGGTCATGTTGTCTGGCCTAGAGCCCAACCGCTAGGCCAAAGTGTTTCACTGAAGTTTTCATTGGAAACTAGGCTCGAGTCCGAGTCTTTTGAGCCTTTGATTGACTTTGTAGCGTTTCTGGTTCAAAAGGTATGATCTAAAATAAACAAATTATTTAATTAGCTAATTAGTCAAATATTTTTACTAACTTACATTACAATTTTTGAAACCGAAACCCCAGCATGTCATCCAAAGTATCAAAAGACTCGGATTGTAGCCTAGTTTCCAGTAAAAACTTCATCGAAATACTACCACCTAACGGTTGGCGCCCAGGGCCAGGCAAAG
>JGI24022J15233_10002000_pt1 | contig 18344 bp, 12 predicted proteins | sample Ectturendosymbi2_FD_15233 | JGI IMG/M metagenome (IMG submission 15233) | reverse complement strand
TACGAAAACTCGCGGCAGCAAATATAACTTTGCCCTTAGTGCTCACTAAGAAGTCAGAACTAAACCTTAACGATAAAGACGTGTTCCCACAAGTCTGAATTGATGTATTCTAACAGTAAGCTACTTATTTTTATGCTACGTGAAAAGAAGCCTGCATAAGAGTCGTTTGATTAAGCTATTCATTCGGGCACGTTGACCACAGTCTCACACCAACAATGGATTTTTCAAACTTGTGGAAGCATTGCTACAGGTTTACTCATGCTTCTTTTCACACAGTATATAACTATACGTGGCTTACCACTATCAGCAGTGTCACTGTCTCGCTGCATTACCTGCCAAGATGTCTGTGTTCAACAGTCACATGTAGGGTTCCCATTCAGTGATTTAAAAAAACCCAAATTGCAGACCACAATAAACCCGTATTATCGTACAATAAAAACAGATCCGCCGGCAGCGGGAAGCCAGTGGTGCCCACCCCCCCATTTAAAATCTGTGTCCCCCATTTCATGTTTGACCCTCCGGTTGCTGTACACATCCAATATTGCATTTAGAAATGTTGCCCCCTTGTTGCACAAGACGTTTTTCATAACGCTGGTAACATACTCCGTTGATGATATCTCTCACTAATTGTAGGAGTACATTTGTCATTAAACTAGGTAAATTTGTGCAATCTTGAACTGTAGCGTGATATAAAATCCCACAAAAATATATACCTAATGCTTTTTTCCCCTAATTGACATTTGTTTTTTAATTTGTAGGCTATGCATAGAGTAACATCGAAATTTAAACAATCAGTCCTAACCCCTGTTTCACCAGTTACTTCAATTGACATTATACACAATAAAATTATATATATAACCCCGACAATGGCCTTATATGAGGATATGAAACCAATGATTACTAAAAAATGAAACGGACTGAACACCTTCGGCTTCATCCAATATGCGTACTTTCTCACCTGATGTGCGCATGCAAACACTGTAATATAAAGTTATCCTTATATTATTTAAGTTGCTGATGAATTTATCACTTCAAACACCCAGATTTAACGCGATTTTTCATAATTAAACCTAGACACCCAGGTCGACTGAAAAAAGCAGATCTGGGTGGGAAAACCCCGCAGCGGGAGCCCTACACGGTCACATGCGGAAAAACGCCTAATACTACCGCAATTTGAAGTGAACGTTTGACGATTTATTACCGTGTTATTCTTACGCAAGAAAGACCCACAAGTAGAACAATCCCCTAGCTAGTTTCGCAACCTTCCTCTACAGTCAAAGGAGAGGAATGTAACGAACTGCAATCTCATCATTGCACGTTTGAACAAAATAAGTTAATCAACCATATACGACCACCGTACATGATTAACCCCAATTGTCTCTGGAGTGTAGGCAGCCAAATCGTATCTGTTTTGACGTTTTTGACCGGTGTTTTTGCAAAGTTGATACGAGGGTATGTGAAACGCTACTCAGTTGCACTAAGCGTTTAAGGGGCCTCGCGGTCACAACTTTGCCCGGGGCCTCGCGCTCATTTAATACGGCCCTGGCTACAGCCAAAGTCATTAGGTGGGTTTATCAACGTCAAATTTTGGCGGGTGAAGTGAAGAACTCTGTAAGGATAATTTGCTCAGTTTCAATAGATCTGATGTTTTTCTAAATGATTTAAAGTATCGGAAAATGACGTTCTTGAAGCGAGACAGTCCAGTGTGTGGGTAATCAGAGCAGAGATGGTAGACTTGAACTGCAAGTGAATCAGTACCAGCCGATAGGCAATGTGGCTTTCGTGGAAGGTTTGACTCCTTTGTTCAATGGTCGACATAACATTTGCAGTCATAGAAGCCGTTTCAACAAGAAAAGCTTAGAAAAGGTGTTGCTCTCATCTTGACAAATTAAAGGCGATAAACCTTCAGTCTGAAACCTAACGCAAGGGCAAATGATATGTTTAGCTATGATGGTGGTGAAGGTTTAAGGGACGTCAGCCGAAACAGTTGCACACCTTGGCAATGGCTGTGGGAAAGTCCATACGTGTTGGGGTTTGGCAATACAGTTTTCGAAATAGACATGTATTGCTAACGGACGAAGGTAAGGAATAACAATGATACTATGCACGCGCAATTCGAAGAAGCCCACCCCAACAGCTAAACCAAGTTTGCAGGTCGTGATGGACGCTGCAATCCGACACTTCGCAACCAAAGCTGGTTTTAAGCCTATTTGATAAATTTGACCTACACGCGTCTCCGTCTTCAGAGGACCCGCGCAAGCTGCGACACAGTTAACGTTCGAAGCCTTTTATATATTTTGAGAGAAATGAGCCACAACTGAAACGTGATGTTAACAATGAATCATTCTTTGCATTACTGAGATTAGAGTAATAAATTTATTATTACTGCTATACGCAGTGTATATACTTTGTGTTAAAGACGGGGATGCTGCACGTAATAAAAACAAATGTTTACAGTAAACAATTAAACTATGAGTAAACAATTAAAACCAAGTGGTGCAGCTTACCGCAGACTGAAAGCCGACAGGGAAGAAAATTTAACGGGATTTGCAGGCTCCATAAATGCATGTGTAAAGAAGGCAGAAAATATAGGAAGAGCAGATGATGAGAAAGGTGGCGAAGAAGCCGAAAAATCAAGATCCATAATCGAGAATGAAAAATAAAACACATTTCATTTTGGGAGTATTTGATTCTGATGTTCAAGAAGTTGTAATATTCCATGATCTTTGCAAAACACGAAGCATGATCTTTCATTTTAAATTCTTGTAAGCAAATATGAGGGGTGGAAACGTTATCATTTTTATGGTCGGCACCGGCCGACACTTTGCCTCGCTGCGCCACTAATTGGGGAGATAAGTTTTGAGAACAAAACGCTTCTTGTTTATGCACAGGTCGGAAAAGGGTCGACCCTGCAGAGTTAATTTTCCAACACCAAGTGGTTGCCGCAGGGAACAGAAATACCCGCTGCGACCATTTTGCAGAAAGACTCTATCGTGTGGAAACGAGTAAGAAAATGACGAAGGGATTCTGTTGCAACGATATAAAAATTCCATTATTTTGCGTCGCTGAAATTGAAAACATGTCATGGAAAACATTTCGGTTGCGTTGGTACTGGGACACCAAATACACTTTCACACCCAGACAATTCGAATCTTTTAAGTCAGTACTTTGGGGCGATTTTTGTGGTTGTCACTGGGTCGCAGCAGTTCTTGCGACCTGACAAAACGGACCCTGCCTTGGTACTGTTGCGATCGGAAAGCCCGATCGGCATGTGCGCAAAGCTTCACACTGTGGCAGCAAGCAACAATAGAGATCACGCTCCGCGATCACTCTATTATTGCTTGTTCGCGCCACATACATCTGGGTGTTATTCTTCGCGGACATTTCGTTCGTGGTGAACAGCACATCTAGCGCAACGCCAACCGAGAGGTTGCAACAGTGTCACTTGCATTCACCGTAAAAAGGGGGTAAGCACCGTTCTATGCAGGCGCTTGTTTTCTTCAGATAAATCCACAAATAGTGAACTGTCTCGTCCACTGAATTATCTATTCGGGCAAGGATACCTGGCATACACGTCGAAATAAAAACATACAGAAATGGCAACAAATTTTTCCCTACGATGTGCTAACCGACGTTACGCAGCTACAATAAGTTCAGGTGAAAGAACAGAAGCCAGAGGTTTGCAAAATAGCTTGATGTGTAACACTAAAACAGCTTAAGCATTTTTCGGTCGACTGTGGACCACATAAGGCAATACCTTTTCCAAGAAAGAAAGATGACGGCGGCAAGCTGGCAGTCCATCGCAATCACCGATATTTTTTTCGGTAAACATTTTGCAAAAAGAAACGCATTTACTGAAACTGAACAGTTTTGCAGCATTACCGTGTGTTTCATCTTGACACTTAAGTGCAGTGTTTTCGACCGCCAGTAGTTGGTGAAAACTCAGCACAAGCTCATATCTGTGCATCCACAACGCTTCGTGCCGGCCGTCGTGTAATGTTAGCAGCTCATCGCATTGAACTAACGCTCGTGTCCAATAACACAAAACGTTTGTTTGAACAGAAGCAAGCAAGTCTTCATTCGACAATCTGTTTTCAGTCATGCAAAACTTAGCTAGATCGCAGAGAACTTGCTGGCAGAAGGCCATCCCAGAGTGATCAGATACGTTGCGTTCTATCCAGGCCATGGTAGTGTCCAACTCGGTGCACAGGTGCTTGACGAAGATCGCGATGGTATTTTCACAAGCAAAGTGAACTAGTGGTTTAATCGCAAGTTTTTTGGCAATCCATAATCGGTGATTCCAAGCGTTGTAATTACTCCTGTGCCACCCAGCAGCTTTCTCGCACAGTTTCGTCTCTTCATGAAGCAGGTGCCACTGATGTTCGGTGTGTTCTGGCAGATGTTCTTGAACAACGCGAACGTGGCTGTCAGCACAAGTATTTTTCGGAGCAGCTGCGTTGTGCAAGTTTGAAGAAAACATTGCAGGAAACAGCTTTTTGAGAATCCACCTCCTGTGGGCAAAAGCTTCTGTGCTTTTTGGATGCAATCTCAAAGCCAGCCGAGACAGTTGCAAATCTCGCAACAGGCTAAGGGAAGATTTCAGGAGGGTTTGCTTTCGCATGTTCCAGGCAGTTGCGCAGTCCGGGCAGAACAAAACGACACACCTGTGACAACAATGTAACTCACGCTGAAGAATCATGAATGCTGACAAATACCATGTGTATGACAAGATCTAGAAAACGATGTAACCTACTCACAAGATTTCGACTAGACAAGATCCGCTGCTCCGCCATGATTTTGAGGCTGAATATTTAGTTTTGAGAACATCTACCGTTTAAACTGCATAACCACTTGCAAATATAGAACGCTGGAAATAAGCATTACTTAAACTGACAAAATCCCGTAATGATGTTACGTTGCGGTGTAATGGTAGATTAGATTACCCGTTTGTTCTTTGCTTGCACGAACAACACTATTTAATTACAACTACTTTCACCGGAAGATTAGCGAAAGGGAGGAAACTACAAACCTTTATTTTTTAAAATTATAGAAGCAAAATCGTTCACACGTAAAATGTCGAGTCTTTTCTCCACTAACAAAACGGTTCATATTTCAAAACAGTTTTTTTGCAAAGAAAACTAAGAAAAAATAACGCGCAGCGAGTGAATGACGAAAAACGAGGAGCATGGATGTCGTACAGGACGCCTGACTGGACGTATAGGCGTAGCCAGGGAAGGGCCATAACCTCAATTTCTAGCATATCTTGTCGTTTTGTGCTTTGAGAGGCAGTGTACCAAACCGAATACTGTTGCTCGCTTAAAGTCAAAATATTTGGCCCCTCCCAAATTTTGAGCTGGCTATGCTACTGTCTGGATGGACATGCTTTTTTAATTCTGAAAGTTAGTTTGTTAATATGGGAAGCTCTAATTGGAATGATCTCAATGAAGCCTCAGAGCACTTAGCCTAAGAATGGATAGCAAGCAGCGGGTTAGGCACAAAATTCTACTGTTTAGCCACTAATTTATGTAGTCTGGAGTGCAGTGCAAGATGCTAACCAGCATCCGGAAGTGACAGTGAGGTTGCAGTTTTAGGGAAAATGGACTGCCATTTGACCGTCATTATTTTCATCCATATTCTAGTCCGAAATGGTGACGCCTGGCAGGGTTCCAGCTGTGAATCAAAGAGTCTCTTTCAAGGGCAGATTGAGCTCTTCAGACATGCAAGGCATTTGTTGTAGGTATAGGAAACCGATCAGTAGGTGGAACATATTTTACCAGTCCCTGCAGGTCAAAATGACCCTAACGTATCGGCCACATATTTTCTTTTGACTCTCTGAGAATGCAGAGTGCAGTCTACTGATGACTGGGAAACTCAGTTACTATGCTGTTTGGGCGGGGTTGCTTTTGATTTTCTTAATACAATCATTCTCTCTCGTATAGATTTTGCGACACAACAGCAATGCCACATCACACTCACCTTCTTCATTTGTCGCAACTCACTTGTCCTGGTGGTTACAAGCAATTGACGAAAACTGACATCGCACGCTAAATGAAGTTAAAAGTTCAACCAAATAGTTCTGACTGGTAGCACAAACATGCTGAATGGTTGCCTTTACTAAAGCAATTGGCTTTCAAATATCTGTGCATATAATCTTCAGAAATATATTTTTCTAATGCCAGGTTAACTGCCACCAACTTTAGATCTTGTTTAACGGGTGCACATTCAGAAAGCCTTAATTGACTTTGATTGTATTTTTTCTATTGTTGTGAAAGATAAATTTGCATGTTGTAAAGATAAATTGTAGGCATCTGTGATGTGACGCCAGTGCAAATGGAACCTTTCCACAAGATTTTAAAGTAGTTACAAAGGTATTCGTCGCCACACAATAACCAATGCAAGGCAACAAAGTTCACTGTCTGCCAATGTCCAATGTTACAAAACAAAATATAGTCTGTTGGAAGTGACACTGAATGTTGTGCTAAACTGGACATAAACTAAAGCAAAATAATCACTGTCATGGGGCAACTATATTTGACAACCATCAAGAATTGTTTTAACTGATTAAAACTCTTTTCTGAAACTTACACTAAGTATGTTATTGGTCAACTTGAATCAATAGCAAAGCAACACTGCTACTGTAAAAAAACTTGTACAAAACATACCTGGACAGCTCATCAACCTGCTCATGATCTGATTCAAGTGACAGTGTCATGAATTCATGATAAGCATATGTATACAAGTACTTTACACACCATTTCTCAACCCCAATGCAATTCCCTTCAGTGTGAATCGGTGCAGGGCTTCGTTCTTCATTGGTAAAAATAATTCCAATCTCATCTCTGTAATGACAAGATGTATGCATTTCCTAAACCACAATGAGTTTCTAACAATTGCTGGTTTATTAATATGAGAAACATATCACCATGAAGAACTAAAAATTTCAGTAACATTTACATAGAAGATGTTGTTATATTCAATCTATTCACTGAGGATCTTTAACAAATTTTAACTTTCATAAAGTCAGAACAAAGCTTATATTCTTCATGTAAACATCTTGATATACCAATAGGTAGTTCACAGAAATCCAAATAGCGAGACAAGATATTCATGATTTTTCCCATTAACACTATTGCAAGCACTATTTTCAGTTAGGCAGTGTTTTCGCCATGAAATCAATATTAAATGTTAACAGAACATTAGAAAATTACATGCTGTGTAAATTAATACTAATTGAGCCTGAACTCCATTGGTCACCTTTTGCCTTAGCTAACAGTAGTCACATGAACAGTGTACTGCACAACATCATACATCTCAAATTTACATTTTTCACAACTTGTTGATTTGAGAAGCAATATACAGTACATATTAGTAAACTTACAGCAACATCATTTGCACTGAAATAATTTGCATTTAACCAATACTTTTTACCCTTTTGAAATCACATCCCATTCACTTTGACAACCTAATGATTTTCATATTACTCATTACAAATTAAGCTTGTCAAGACATTATATTGCTTGTATACAGTGGCGCAACTAGAAATAATCAAAAAGGGTTGGCAATAAACTACGAGACACTAGTATTGAATGGGTAGACTCGACAAGGCTATGCTAGTTAAATTGAAGCGACGAACTACAATCTTATTGATTGAATTGGACTGTTATGTAACAGCAGGGATAAATTTTCAGTACAAGCAGCTATGCTGGGTGACAGGAATGAAAAGGAATACAGCTATGCAACAAGAACATGACGAAATGTAACATTGGTCCAAGCGTACTACCTGTATATGGATGAAGTAAAGGTCGAAGCGCTTGGAACAACCTTGTGTTTTCTTTACGAGTTTCTCGCTGCCGTTTCGCCTTATTCTTTTCACATAGCTGTATTATTGTTTCAATACTATCACCAAGACTGACTGCTATTGTTAAAAATTTATCGTAACTATTATGTAACAATCTCATTGTTCCGCGATGGGAGTCTGGCATTCCACGGAAGACAGGTGTTCCATGAGACCACGACGAAGTCCGGTGTTCCAGAATTTCCGCACGTTACATGACAGAGTAAAAATATAATCTTTACCAAGTTGACCTGCTATTGTGATGTTATATCCTGCATTGTCATGTCATTATGATCACCTGGGGCTTAACCGTTAAGCAGGATGTATGTGTTGCAGACGCAGTGAAACATGGCAAGTTTGGTGCAATGTTTATAATCTGGTGAAAGTTGGTTAGCAAGCGCTACCGATGAATTAAGCTGTTAATGATAGTATACTAGGGTTATCATACGTCCGGAATTTCCCAGACACATCCAGAATTTCGGTGTTAAAATTTGTGTCTGGAAATAATTTAAAAAATGGTCTTATGCCCACATTTTGGAAACGTTCAGAGGATGTTATCATTAGATCCTCTGAAAAAACATCATTTGTAGAAGGCGTGCTTCAACTTTGTTCACTCGCGTTTTGCTCAGGCTCATCCATTTGAGCCCGAGCTTCCTTATGCGATTAAGTGTTTTTTAAACTATAATTAATATCAGAGTGAATGTATTTTGAAGCAATGGTTTTGCATAGAACATTGGATTTGAATTCAAATCCAATAGACAGTCCCATTCGAGAATAATTTCACACGAACGGTAAATGTCTAGAAACTCAGGCTAATATGAATGAGCCTAGCAAGCAGAGGTTTACTCGAGCTCATCTGTTATAGCCCGAGCTACCTTAGCAATAAAGTGTTTTATAAAATATAAATTATATCAGATTGAATGTTTTTTCAATCAGTGTTTTGCATAGAACAGCATGGTCCAAACACTGGCACACGGGCCGCATGCAAGCAGACAGTTTTTGTGTGGCCCGCGAACGCTTTCTGTATGCCGTATATTACACAAAGTCATAAATACATTGTATTAGCCACACAGCCCTTGCAAGTCACACATCATTGGAGTGCAGGTCAATATAACTATTAGGGAGTAACAATATCTTTTTACAATTTGTGACATTACAGCTTACAATAGCTAACCTCTAGGTTAGGCTAACGCTGCAGTACTCTGTGACCAAAAAGCATGTGTTTATTTTTTATCTTTTTGCAAGCCTAGACTCTATAGTTAATTTTCAAGTTAGATTAGATGATGTAAATTGTGGAAATAATGAAGTAATATTTGGTCAAGTATAGCAACTAACAAAAATGAGTGTCAAAAGAGAAATGTCATAGGAAAATAGAAAGTTCAATTCTAACCAGAAGGAAAGGTATTTCATCGCCAATAACAATGCAAATGGCAGTGTCTTGTGAGGTTGCAAGTAATATCCATTCCAAAGGAGTTTTTATTTAAAGAGGCATTATAGCACCAAACACGAGAAAACATGCGGGAAATACCATGAAAATTCTAGGCAAGCAATTTTTAAATAATTGAAGGGTAACCAGGCCTGCAACTGGGAAATTGTCCCTGCTTAAGAGACTTTGCACTGAAGATGTGCTCCATGTTTATAATTTGCCAAAGTGCTTTCTCAATTATGACATGATTGAAAAGCGACACACGAAATAGAATGGCTGATAAAACCTGCATGCTTGCTTGCGCCTGCCGACTACGGAAATTAAAGCGCACATTGACTTTATAAGCAAAACCAAGAAACAAAAAATTGTTTTGTTATTTTGTTGTTGTATGGTGTATCTTTTTACTAGGATAAAAATTCAATTTTGAGTCGCAAACAAACACAGAGAAAACTTAAAAGTTACCCTAGAATCAAAAATTGCGTTAGGCGTACAGCAAAAATTAGGTCTATTGGAACAGCAAACGTATATTTTAATTGCAATGGAGCTCCTCTCTTTTCCGCCCGCAAATTTTTCCTCAAACCGTAATGTTGCCCTTCATGCTCGCAATCTTGGACCACCCTGGCATAGAACATTGGATTTGAATTCCAATCTATGGAGAGCTCCCATTTGAGAATAATTTCAAACAAACAATAAATTGTCCAGTAACTCAAGGTTAACATGAATGAGCCTAGCATGCTGAGGACGACGTTATTATCGCTCTGTGACAAACGTTATGCAGCAAAGGACAAGTTCTCATGAGAACTTGTCATACATTGTTACGTGACCAACATCACAGAGCAACGATTGTGCCAGACAGAATGAGAGCAAATGGAAATTTTAGTGACGCAAGCCTCGAACGGTTGCATTCAGTGTCAGTCAGTATAATCGTGGGATGAGCCTGAGTGATGCTGTTGACCTGGAGTCGCCCCTGGTGTATGCGTTTGTGTTTTTCTGGAATTAAGCGAGCCACTCTGCGCTGCAATCAGCTACCTTTTTGAAATTATATGTCGACCATACTTTTGTCACGTGCGAGACCATCACAGATTTTAAAGGGACTTGGCATGCTGACTAAACAGTCCCCTTAGTTGCACCCCCGCTTGTATACAGCACTGAAATTCTCATGAAAAATCATGGTGTTACAGATGAAGGGAAGCAGTTGGCTTTCATAAAAATTGAAGTTTTTGCAAAGGAAAATTTCTTCAAAAGCAGAATGCAATTAACTACATTTTAAAATGGTAAAAGTTGTTTTTGACATTACAGTCTTCAGTAGTGAGTGACATGTAATGAAGTCCATGTGGTTACTGCTAGTTTGCATTAGATGAGAATTTATTGTCACATTAACATCAATAGAGAATTGCTGCTAATGGCACTCTGGCCAATATTCAACAAACAATGGAAACATACTGAACATACTAATCACAGTCAATAAAAGAAAATGAAAACACACCATCATCACAGTGAAGAGTTTATACAACAAAAAAGTACTGAAAAAGCAAAACAAACAAAATCAATTTAGAAAACCAAAGGCATTAAAGCTGGAAATTAAAGCAAATAAAAGAAATTACAGCAGACATGAACAAATCAGGACTCATCCATCTGAAATTAGGTTGTAAAGGCACCTGAAATGACTGAATAATTTTAATCACACTAATGAACGCTTTGCTTATTTTGGATAAAAATCATAACACCCTGTATCCAACTGAAATACCTAGCATCAGCAAATGAAAACAAAATGGTCTTACATAAAAGGCAAAGCAGCATAATCTTTATTAAATTCACCAAGGATTTTAGAGCCCAACTGAAGAATTTCTTCCATTGTTTTCATTCCTTTGCTTTTCTCCATACTGTATATTATTGCATTATAAACAAAACCTTTGCTTACATAAATCTTAGTACAGAGGTCTTCTGCACAATAATGAATATTAGCCACTGAGTTATAGCTCACATCAAATACATGTAACATAATTTTTCTTTGACAGATCAGGCTGCACTTCAGATCTGTACACTACTTACAGTAAACCACAAACACAGGTTACTATCCAAAGCTTGCCCTAAATTGGTAGAGTTCCAAAGAAAAAAGCATGATACACCAGCTACATTTTCAGCCTTCATGAAACCAATACCAAGGGAGCCAAGAGTTTTGTATAAGGTGGTTACCAGACAACTGAATGCTAGTCGTTTTCTGACAATGATATGGAACTAAACCCAAGGAAAACTGCACGATGTGGCTCACTGGCCTGGCTCAATGCCACAGCCAGCCTATCTATGTAGCTTTGCGCCATTTTGACATTACTTCATATGGCCTACAAAAAGCACTATAAAGAAGTATGATTCATTTATTAATGCCAGTAGTCCAATTTTCAGTGAAACGTATATACAGACTATAATCAACACCTTTGTTATAGACAGCTAAATGAGTCTTTCTGTTGGGCACATGCTGTTCACACATTCGTATACAGTTTTAACATTAAGCATGTGACTTATTAGTTACTTACACCTATCCGTTTAAAGCATTTTTGTTCACATTCATTTTGCATGTATGTATTTACAGCCTTGCATGTTTTTGTAGGCGGCTTAGTTTTCTGTCACCTTACTCCAGAGTAACTTTACTTCAGAGAGTAACTTGCATCTTATCAGTGGTTGGTTAGAGCTGGAGTTATATGCTATGGAAAGTAATGCTAAATTATACATAGTCACTTTTCAAATCCCCTATCTACTTTCTGTCTCAAGCAACTGAAAGCCTGAATTAGGCCTTTGTCACAATGTGAGTCCGAATGAACCAAATTTACCATGTACCTCAACAGTATCTATCTTTGCAATCGTTGCAGGTGCAATATTTACCATGTCTAATGCTGACTTGCTCATTCTTTACACTTAATTGGTATTAATTTGAAATTTATAGATTATTATCTACAGATATTCAATGTCAGCAGCATAAAGTTTTTAAGACTTAAGGTCATGTTAGATACTAAGCTGAACCACATGGTGGTGGTCAAATGTGAAAAAAACAAATATCAAAAGATAGATTATAAAATTCTTACAAAACAGAATTTATGTACCTATGTCCATAGTACCAAGCGTTTACTTAATTTTTTTCTTATCTTTAATATCCTACTTGTTGCCTGCCACTTGCCCCTTTTATTTTGCTTATTTAGATATTGAATTCTGAATGCTATTCCTTTTTTCAGTAAGTTTTGCTAATCCCCCTGAAGAAGATTTTTTTCGCTTCCATCAACTTCTTGCAAAACTACACTTTGATTTTTTTTTATTGGTTCTACACTTGAAACAAGATCAATACAGGACTTGTGTTGAATCTGCTGTGTTTGATTTCACTATCAACCTCTATTCTCTGTGGACTACAATATAAGCTTTAATTTTGTGAGTTCTGTTTGACTGACCAAGTTTGTTTTTCTACCTAAAAATACTGACTTACTTTATGTACTTGTTAGTTCATTGCTGTTTTCTTCATGAGTTAATTACGTGAGTAAATGAGCTGTACTCTACTCTGAGATGGCCACCTTGGAATGGAGTCTCGCAGCGTCGCCAGATATTTTCCATAACTTATAGCCAAAATCCTGATGAAAAATGGCCAAAATGGCTGTTTTTTAAAAAAGTTACGGCCAAAATTACAAGATTTTTCAACTCTGTTAATTTCTATTTTCATAGGTAAATTATTCAGAAGGCAGTATAGTTTTTGCTGAAAAAATTTGGTTTTGCCAAAGAAGTTTTGACACTAAAACAGTAATTTCTGCCATGAACTTAAAATCACGTATTACAACTTGTACTATTTATTTTAAAACTTTGGCGTCCGACCGCTTTTGAAGATTCTCATGCCAAAATAACCAGATTGCACGTGGCTTTGCGAGTGCGTAACTCTGGTGCTGAAAGTGATAGAGAGCTGTTCAAAGGCTTAAAAGATGCGCCAAGTCTTCTACTCTGCACTCAAAAAAAATTTTTGCTTAGGGTGTGCGGATTTTTTGTCAGTGATGTCATAAGTGGAGGACTTTTAGACCACCTTGGCCCATTCACCTGGCCCTGAACCGAAACCGTTAGTATTTCGCTGAAGTTTTTATTGGAAACTAGGCTACAATCCAAGTCTTTTGATACTTTTGATGACCTGCTGGGGTTTCGAGTTCAAAAGTTATGATCTAAAGTAATCAAAATATTTGACTAATTAGATAATTAATTAATTTGTTTGTTTTAAATCATAACTTTTGAACCAGAAATGCTAGAAAGTCGATCAAAGGCTCAAAAGACTCAAACTCGAGCCTAGTTTCCAATGAAAACTTCAGCAAAATACTTTGGCCTAGTGGTTGGGCCCTAGGCCAGGAAACATGAGCCAAAATGATCCAAAAACTACTTCACTTATGACGTCACTCACAAAAAATCTGTAAGCTCCAACCCAAAAAATTTTTTTCAAGTGCAGACTAGAAAAGTGGCTGATCCATTTTAGCCTTTGAACAGCTCTCTAGCGCAATCGGCGTAGGAGCTATTATTTTGGTAAGGCAATCGAAAACTGCTGGTTTTAAGCCGAAATCCAAGTATGATATGTTCGTAGACTGGCTCTCAAAGTGTTGATAAAACTTAAAACCATACATCAAACACTATTTTAGATACATGCTTCAATTCTGACTCGTTTCTGGGTTAAACAGTTTGAAATTAACTTTTCTATCTAATGACAAGGCTAGAATTCAGAATTCTCTTAATCTTGTGCTCCAAATACATGAACAAAGATTAAAGTCATGAATTGCATTAAAGCTGATGATCACAATCAGTTCATCATATGCTCGAAACCATCGTTGAGTTCACATATATGAACAAAAGAGGAGGAACACTAGAGCGCAAACACTAACTCATGTTATGGCAAGTACGACTGAAACACTTGTATAAAATCTTCAGATTGCAAGGGCTACATATTTACTGCACATTTCAAACATTACAAGGTTAAAGTACTGCAGAGTGTTTCTGCAAAAATGATGAGAAACATCAAAAGAAAAATCTTACCAACAATGCAAAATATTTTTACTACAGCACAACATTCAGTCACACAGCTAAGTGCAGCAGTCTTCAGATACATACAATCCAAGTGCAGCAGCTACCTGTGGTAACCCAAAGATTATCACTGACTTAAACACCTTCACAAAATCTGCCGACTGCAAGGGCTAAATCAGTACTATGAACTTCAAAGCAATACAAGGTTGAAGTCCATATTGTGTTACTCTTACTATATCAGCCACATTGAAGATGAAGACTGTCCAAAAAATACAAAAAGACAAAATGTTTAATGAAAATTCAGTTTTACAGCGACAAACCGAAAAAATCGCCAAATTTTATACAAATGGTCAAATGCGTTTTTTCATGGCCAGTGCACTTCAAAAATGGCCAAATTTTTTGAGATTGGCCATAATAGGCACTCTGGCAACCCTGGAGTCTCACAATGAAATGTACGGTTCCCTTTCAAAACAGACCTGTTCATAACAGACCACTCATAACAAACCATTCAAAACATACCACGTTCGTAACAGACCTGATCACAACAGACCCGTTCATAACAGTCCACGTTCATAACAGACCAGTTCTGAGTTCATAACAGGTCACGTTCACAACAGACCACATTCATAACCGACCCGTTTACAACAGACTCGTTCATAACAGACCACGTTCACAACAGATCCGTCACAACAGACAACCTTCATAACGGGTTTGTTATGAATATTATGGTGTGTTATAAACGTGGTCTGTTATGAACGTGGTCTGTTATGAACTGGTCTGTTATGATCTGGGCTGTTATGAACAGGTCTGTTACGAACGTGGTGTGTTTTGAATGGTCTGTTATGAGCAGGTCTGTTGTGAACGGACACCGAAATGTACAATATTTCTTTTTCAAGGTAATTTCCCTAGTTGTGTACCACAAGCAGTGTTGCCAATCTGTTGTTACGGAAATGTACTAGATTTCAGAGACGAGCGGACTTTGAAATTTTTCAGTCCGAGTCCAGTCCTGATCCGATCAAATTTAATCAGATCCAGATCTGATCCGCAAAATTTTTGAAAATCATCACTCCGATGCAGTCCTCTCCGCCAATGTAAAATCATGTATTTTTATTTTGCCTCATGCGGCAAATAAACTACTAGAGCTATTTTACCTTTAGCCAAATACGATTGGTTGCAGGCAAAATATTTCCAGCAGTGCTTTTGCCTGATGAGGCAAAATAGACACAGCCTTTTGGCATTTCCAAAATTTAACAAGGAAGTGTCTATTAGGCATCAGAGGTAAAAGCATTGCTGGAGTTATTTTGCCATTAGGAGAGTCCGACTGCTTGGATTGGTCAAGTGACAAGAACAATACATTTGATTAGCATAAAGTCCTTGTTACATGACCTAAAACCCTAAACCTAAACCCAAAACCTAAATCAAAAACCTAAACCCAAGACTTGAACCTAAACACTAAACTTGAACCTAAACCCAAAATTCAAACCTAAACCCAAAACCTAAACCTAAAAGTTGAACCTAAAACCTAAACCCGAAACCTAAACCCTGAAGGTAAACCCTAAACCGACACTGAAACACACACCCTAAACTTTTTGAAAAAGTACATTAAAAGTACACTTATCAAAGGTGTAATCTCTGCACGCTAAGCCAAAGGAAATGGCGAAAGCAGAACCAACGAACAATCGCACAGCAAGCATAGACACTAACCACTCAACTATGTTCGAGTTGCAACTAAAACTCAACGTTATATGTGAACAAAGGTGAATACAGTTCGAATTGCAAAATAGTCCCAGCAGAGTTTTTGCATTTAATGGCAAAATATGCACTGCCATTTAGCAAACCTGTGAAATCGGATCACAGCTAAAATTTTGGTATTTTCAGAATAATCACATTAACACAACAAAAATTTTCTCAGTCTGTTCCAGTCCTGATCTGCAAATTTTGAAAAAATTGCAGTCCAATCCAGCCCTGATCCGCCCAAAATTGGCTTCAGTCCTGATCCATTCCAATCCAGTCCTGATCTGTGATCATCTCTGCTAGATTTCATCATGAAAAATATTAGATTCACAAAATAACACTAGATTACAAATATGTGACAGATTAGTCAAATTACAAGAAAATTGGTAGTGTCCTTAAGAACAGGCGAGTGCTTGATGAAGGTACAATAGAAAAAACGGATGTCGTCAAGAGCGGATTTCGTTGATGGAAATGTGTTGTGATGACCTCTCCGGAGTGGGAAGAAAACTCGTTACACAACAAATACAGTTACAGTTACAGTAGGAAAATACTTTTTCATTGTAATTTAATATAACCTTCCCCAAAAAACGTACGGCTAAAAAGTTGCGATGATTTAGTTGTATATATTTTCACAACTGTTGAAACCTAAATTTGGGTATACTAGAGCATTTTATCAAGAATGGAATAATCTTGGTGTGGTGCGACTGTGGCTGAAAGTAAACCTAGGTAAGCAACAAATATTATTTTTACTACTGCTTTCGTGTCATTGCTCAGCGTAAATTATCGGTTTTTGCGACTCCGGTTACGTCGTTTCATATCCTCAATCACGATCCGCTACTGACGGATATCCGTCTTTTACAGGGGACTTTTGATGAACATTATATATTGTATTTACAGTATTTATTTGTCTCAGACCAGGTGATCCATAGAACAAAGTCTACGGTTCGCTGCGCGTGGTCACGCTTTGTTACAGCTGAATAATTTTGCACTATTTGTTTCTGCATCGAAATCAACAACATATCTGATGAACCCTGAGGCTGAACTGCCTTTGTGCTGCGTCGTCGGTGCGAGGCTGCGGGTGCAGCAAAGCACTCAGTACAGTACTGTACATGTAGCAATGTAGCATTGAAGATGTGTAGTTGCAAGATTGATCTGACGTTGCAGCTTTGCATTGCGCCGCGGACATTAGATACCGTTTGAACGTGATGAATATTTCTCAGTGGTGCGTCATCGTAGCAATCCTGCAAATGCTATTAAATATTCTCAGTCTGGACTGTACAACACTGTAGTGTGAGTGTATGCTAGCAAAGCTGTCAGTATATTCCAAAAATATATACAGTTAACAGTAACGCCTATTGAAAGAATGTGTAGGGTGGCCTACACTTAGACTAATACTGTATTCAGTGCAGTTGAAAACAATGGAAACATCTAATGATCTCATTTGCAAGCTAAGCTTGGCTGAACTGCACACTTCTTAGTTCTAGCAATAGCATAAACTCAAAACTGTTGCATACATCTTTAAATTTGTAATTCAATTACTCATCTGTAAAACACTAGAAAAAGCTATGCTTGCAAAAAACACATAGGCTATATATGTTAATTGATACAAATTAAGGTTACCTGTAAAAGGCGGAGCATCGTAAATAGCGGAGCTTGGTTGCGGAGGTTTGATGACGCAACCGGAGTCATTAAAACTGATATTTTTCGTTGAGCAATTAGAAGTAAACGGTAGCAAAAATAATTTTACTGTAAAAGGTGATGTTACACTACGGTAAAAAAAGTGTATTTTGAAGTTTTATAATATTTGGCTATCTGAGTTTCACAACGGTTCGGGGACAAAAATAGGTTTCAACAGTTGTGAATGTATAACATTTTTAAACATCGCAAACATCCATGTATTCCATGTTTGGGGGAAACGCATATTAAGTTGCAATTATACAACATTTTTCCTTCAATTTTTTTCTTTTTTTTTGATTTTGCTACGCAACTTTTTTCCACTCCAGTTACGTCATCAAACCTCCGCAACCAAGGTCCGCTATTTACCGAGCTCTGCCTTTTACAGGCAACCCAAATTAAGAAGGTAGTGTCTATTTTACCGGTGATATTCTGGCGGCAACAGATCGGCTAGAGCTATTGTGCCAGTTGTCAAAGATTCGGTCTCGTGGCATGATGCAATACAAAGAAAAAGGTCACTTTGTCAGCAAAACGCTGTCCTGCTGGTGGTGTAACGGTTAGGTGTTATGGCTGCTATGCCAATGGTTTACGGTTTGACTTTTACCTTGCCGACTTTCGTTTTTTTTTTTTTTTTTTTTTTTTTTT
>JGI24022J15233_10001999_pt1 | contig 18346 bp, 10 predicted proteins | sample Ectturendosymbi2_FD_15233 | JGI IMG/M metagenome (IMG submission 15233) | reverse complement strand
AGATTCACCTATCACGTCCTGCAACAGAAAAGACATTCGTTAAAAAATGGGTTTTTTATCGAACAAAATATGGGCACGCATCTTTTTGGGTCACCCTGTATATCAACTAGTGTTACAGTAAGTAAAAATGTGAAATGTACTGCATGAGAGGCTGGTATTACTTCATTCATAAAAATTGCTGAGCAATTCAGGCATCTTACGATATACTGTGCATATTGTACTATAACATTTTGAGACATTCACCTCAAAGTGCTATTTTGCAGAATGTCTTGAAACCACAAAATTATGCTTTTGTAATGCATACATGGTTGACAGAAACATGTCATCCTGGAATTGGGTAAATAAAAACAAATCACAGTCCTACTGTAGTGGTCCAAAGGATGCATCTAATTTTTGGTAGTTATGGTTAACATAGAAACTTTCTTTAAAAAGACTTTACACTGCAAAAAACACAAAATTATTTTTGTTGCGGATATTCTGTCCAGTAACAACTTCAGACCAACAAATGGAAACTTGTGAAATTTTCCAGACTTCAGAATGGCCTAATTTGCAACCTTACTGTGTATTCATCATATGATTTAGGTTATGGTCATTGCTGGTTCGCCACCTCAGGTCAAGGGTGGTATGTTCATCATGGTTTTGTAATGCATTTGTTTTCATCAGGTTCGTTGGTGCATACAAAGTAACCACAAGCAAACACACCCTTCAGAGGTGGTGCCCTCTTCAGCTAGTTTCAATGATGAAAACAAGCAATCCAGATACGTGTTTTTGTGGATGACAAATGATGAGGTTTGAAAGCATGCCTGCATCCTTCAGTTATTGGTTGTTGATGCAAGTACTGAAATTCAGAAATGTTAGGAAATCATTGAGATGCTAGATGTGACATGTGTCTAATTTTGGCATTTTGTTGCGTTTGAGTAAAACTTACATGTTTAAACTGTGCTGTAATAACATGAAGTAATTTTCTGACACTACTCAAACCAATTTGATCAAATGACAGTTCTAGGTAATTGCTTGCTGTTGAGAGTTTTTATAGAACCAGTGCTGTTTTTAAATTGTCTGTTGTTTGAAAAAAAATTAAATAAAAATACATTTTTTCACAACACCATCTTTGCTTTATTCAATATGATCCACACAGTCAGGTTGTGTTTGTATTTCTGACTGAAAGCCTTGCATTTTGCTGCGGATGTCAGAGGATTAGGCGGTAAAGGGGTGAGTGCATGCTTGAAACAAGTATGATTAAATGTAACTATAGCTTACTGCACCTTTCCTGTAGATATAATGGAAACTTTTTCTTGGAAAGACCAACTACCTGCAATGTGTGCTGCCAGAAATGTCCGTAGTGTGGTGTCAACATTTTAAGCTACGTACATAGCAAGGGGCATCTGTGATTTGTTTCAGTATTACAAAACTTATTGTTATTGTACTACTATCCAAATTGCTATCCAACTTTTTTTGTGCCGCTGAGATATTTCGGTCAATTTTTTGCTGGGACATTTTGGTCACTGGAACATTTCGGTCATTTGTCTCACAGTTATATTAAAACTCTGTGTAGCAGTGTTCATTAGCCTAAATTTCCAGATATTCTGACCAAAAATGACTTAATTTTTTTCAGTCATTTCAAAAACGTTTCAGTCTATGATTGAAAAAAACAACAACTATAGATTAAAAATTGTTTTCAGTGTATACGAAGCTGGAGGTCAACCTGTTATGCAATTCGAATAAAAAACATAAACAGCAATATTCAGTGTTTTGTAAAAATGTTTAAAAGATTTTCCATGTTTTTTGTACTTGCTTTTAGGATACTTGCTGAGTGCAACGACAACATCAAAACTTACAGACAATTGTATTCTTTAACTTCATTTGTGCGTGGAATTCAGATTGCAGAATATATTCTAGAATTGTATTGGTTTTTCAGTTGACCGTGTGCTGTCCTCATCTGTACACGACAGATGTGACAGATGAAGTCATCAATCAAACTAATAGCGATGAAGCTGCCGATCAGGTTGATGCAAATTCCGATGTTGAAGATTTGGATGACATGCGGCATGGTTAATGCAATTAACGTCTGTTGTTTTATGTGTTGTGTGTCATAATAGCAGTTAAGCTTTCAGAAATGTGGTTGTTGAATTGGTTTTTGTGTATTTTTGTCGGAAGTTCGATAGAGCGGTATATCAGACATTAACGGAAAGTAGGTACTTAGTGTAATCCCTTGTATATACAGTGTATATATATTTTTGTATGTATCAAAATGTATGTGCTTGACACTTTCCAGCGGTTTTCTGCCGATAAGCTCGATTGTCCTTTTTTGCAATGCTGAACATCGCGACCAACACAACTCAGTCGAAGTTTGAAGTCCTTGTGCGAATAGGATTCGTTTCGATAATTGCGTTTGTCATCTTACTCCAGCCAATAATGATCAGAAGTAGGGCAACCAAAAGTCAATAAAGTCAAAAATTTTCTGCCTTTTTAAAAGTTTATGAAACGTCCACAAGCCAAATTTAACGTTGATACCATGAGCCACTCCAAAGTTATTAGGTCAAAACAAAGTAAAAATTTATCATTAGGTCAAAATTTTCTTGCAGCACACTTTTTTTCTCGTTATCGATATTTTATTAAAGTTACAACAAAAGATTTTGATATGTTTTTGCATGCTTAGTTGCAATTCTGAAATAGTAATGGGTTTGTTGCGACTTCTGAGGTAATAATGTTGTTTAGCTCACAACTGGACGAATGAATATTAAGTGGACTAGGCATGACAATGTAAGAAACGTGGTCTTACAGTGGCGTACTTGGTTGGTCAAATCCTCAAACCATTAATAATGTTTTAACTTTATGATATTCGCAGATTTGACTCTACTGTAGTTATTAATGTACTTATCAACATATCATGCCTAAGGTTAAACAACCAAATTCTTTAAAAGTTCAAAGTATACCACATGAATAGGTTTCTGAGTTTACCTCTACACCTAAGGGTGAATTAGTTTGCAAATACTGTGACTGCTCAGTGAAAAGTGATAAAAGGTTAATGGTGGAAGCACATCGCTGCAGTGCAAAGCATCAACGAGGTTCGTTTCATAAAATGGAAAGTAGCCAGACATTTTTAAAACATGCTATACTAGATTTTGCAGATAAACTACTTTTTGTTTCATGTCAACAGAACAAACTTGTTGGTTTGTTTTCTAATACTGTATATGAATATGCTTTGCATTCCTCATTTTAACTGTAAACGCAGAAAATTGACAGGTCAAAATAAAGTCAAAATTTATAAATTATAATGTCAAAATTTTAAGTTTTTAGATAAAAAAATTGATTGCCCTAATCATAAGATGTAGTGTAGTCGTTTGCCTCTGAAGGTGCAACCTAAATGTAAATTTACGTTTGATTTGTGAGCTCGTAAAACAATTATCTCTACCACGTAGTTAGGCTTGATTTCATTTCAGATGTGAAGAAGCTCGTGAACCGTGCTCGCAAACAAATGCACCGACTAAGGAACTTGTCGAAACCATTGCCAAGTTTATCCCACACAATCAAGGTAAACAGTGCATTAAACGCGCTGTGATTTAAAATGTTACCGTGTCCGCCGTAGGCCAGAGAGTAGAGTTGTGGAATTTCTTGATCGTTTGCCAAGTTCGTTTTTATGTATGCAGATGTAGAACACTTCATGAAAAGAGTTTGTTAGGGCACTAGAAACCATTAAACTATTTCAATGTGAGGGAAAGTATTTCACAGATAACAAACTTGCTCAGGATAAAACCATGGCATTTTTAAAACCTTCAGTTTTCGCTCTTTCATTTTTCTCAATTTTTCCATCGCTGCGTCTATGATCTCTCCATCCAGTTGTTGTTCGCTTCGGAACCTGTTCGGCGTGCAGCCGGAGTAATCTTGAAGGTTTAAGAAACATCGTTGAGGAGCACCTGAATTTGCTTTTTGGAGTTTGATGATCGAATTTGCTTTTCCAGTTTAATCATTAGAAAATCTTATATTCTGATGAGAGCTACCGCAAAGTTTCGTTTGTATTTGCACCGTAAACTACTCACCAGATTGCTAACTAACCTGCTGAATACTTGAAATGGATCACAAGTATCGCCAATGAACAGTGCCGTGGCAAGGCAGCCCCGTACCCCGCGGTCAGGGGGGGCGACCATTCGTAGGGGCCCCACAATGTATATTGTATTAGTAAAATAGAGCCGTCTCTATACCCTTGACTTTTACTCTTCTGGTTTTTGCACTCAATGGAGAGCCGCGTGTAATATCATGATTCGTTAATTCCGAAATAGAATTGCAGACGTTCGAACACTATAGCAGTATTTTGTAAAGTTGTAGTGATATTAAAGATGATAGTAAACGTGATATTAAAGATGATATTAAAGGGCCCCATCTGGATTTTTTTTTGGGGGGGGCAACAACCTTTCACGCGGCTCTGCAAATGAAAGTACCAGAGGAAACACGGACATTGAGATGTTACATTTATAAATTATTTACCTCTCAGGTTCAGTGGAGGGCGTAACGTATTCACTTTTATGGCGCACATTAACATTGAAAACGAAGGCGAAAATTAGGAAAATGTGTGCAGCGATCAGCCAGAGCCTTGACTCGAGCCAATACCTTCTTGTAGAACCAAACCAATCTCCACAGGAACTAAGAAGTAACGTAAATTCAAAGCCAAATTCTATGCATGTATTTTTTATTTTCAAGCATTCTGTTGTTGTTGTGCTGTAGTCTGATGTCCACGTGTGTTTTCCATCAGGAACTTGTGAAGGATTCTCCGTGAGTTAAATGCAGTTCGCTAGCTGTGCCCAAAAAGACTATGAAGTCCCTTTAATAGATTCGTACTATTTGGTTGTCTACGCACAGTGCAATGTAATAAAAATTTTTACGTCCACGTGAAACTGTTTCTTTACATATTTAACGATCTTTGGGGTTGTTACAGCAAAGCCAGTCTGGGCTATGTCTATTCAAGACTTTGGTTAGATGAAGGGCTTGTGTGACCCGACTGCGCTCCCGTTCTACTTACATTTGTTGTCTCCGTGCAATCGTTAACTGTAACGCAGCTTACACTGTGCAAAAAATTCAACCCCGTAAGTAAATATATACACAGCATCAAGCCGAAATGGGTTGCGAAATGTAGGAATTAACCACATGCAAATCATTTTTTGTAACAGATCAGTAGGAACCTTGTTTTTTCTTTTCGCTGAGACATTTCGGTCATGTGTCCGAAATAGCTCAAAAAATCTGTCATTTTCTCGGTTTCGGATATTTTTTCATGGCTGGAAAATGCATTGTGACCGAAGTGGAAGTTTTTTCGGTCATTTAAAAAAGTCAGTCAATGGCCGAAAAAAAACAGGAGCTGTGCCAGAGGTGGGAAACTTCAGAGGGAGCTATGCATCTTTGAAAATCGGGCAGTGCGCTCAAAGATAAAACTACATACAGACAACATGGGTAATAAAAACAAATCATCAATTTTTTTTCTAACTTGCAGCAAACATAATCCCATAAAGGGACGCAGTTGGGGATCACCCCTGAGATATGCCAAGACCAATATGACATTGTTGATGAACGATCGACCATGGCAAAACACCTGCTAAAAATCGGTGTCATTGAATTTGAATTTTATTTTTTTATAGGCCAACTGCTTGACAGGGCTTTTCTGCAGGGCATTGCGGTTGGTGCGTGTTGTTAACATGCTTGCTTGCTGCCATATGCTGCAATTTAGTTGTCTAAAGCTATTTACGGCTTGGGATTGTGTGAGTGTAGATTCGTGTTGGGTCTTCAGGTGTACGCCAGCTCCGACTGTAGTGCCAAGGACCAGGTGGTGGCCGGGATGTTTACGCGATGGGAGAATAAAGGCATCTGAGGAGTTACGTACTCTAATGTACTTTTCTTTCAATCTCTCTGACCTGTAACATGCGCCCAACAATCTTAAAGTGCTTCCGCCGTAAACCAAAGCTTGTAAATTGTGCAGTTTCTTTTCCTGATCCATGGCGTGCACTGCGCAGAGATAAGATTTCTGTCCAACTTTTTGCGCTCCTGCTCAAAAAATATCGAACCGCAGGGAAGCTACATGTTACATTACTGCGATCCACGTACTGCAAGACCAAACATATTGTAGGTAACAGCAAACTTATCGCTGCAATGGAACAACATCTTTTAATGGCTTGAGAGAAGTCGGATAATTTTCTTCACGCGGGGCATGTGGCTACTATAGATATTAAAAATCCTTGTCCCACCCGGTACGTCTTTTGCTTTGTGCAGGTGCTAAGTACTTACGCTAGCCTCGGGTCCTTGGCTGGTATCTTTAGAGAAACTGGTGCCCTTGACCTTATTTTGGAGTTGCTTTGGACAAACGATGTGGACACAAGACGTTCGGCGGGTAAAATGCTTCGAGCTCTCGCTCTACACGATGCAGGTAAAGTGTAATTGTCGCTTAATCAGCCTTTATGCCGCGGAACTCGATAAGTTCATAGTTTCCTTACTTTAAGGATTGTACCCCCGGTGTATTAATTAGTATTTACCGAAGCTAGCGTTACGAATTAGTTACAGCTAGAAGTTAACCGAGTGGCATCGCAGTTTTAAGCTATTTTGTACTGATGGCTACTGAAGTTTTGTTGAGATTGAACACGACGCAATTGACTAAATACGCTTGTCTTGCTGAACAAGGTATGACGATGAAAACCATGGTTTTGTTTTCATTTTTAACCGTTGCGATATGATTCCTAAACTACGTATGTGCTTGAAGATTTTTCTTGTTTTTGTTGGCGACTGTTCTTCAAGGTTAAACTTCGAGAACCAGTGCCGAAATGTAAAAAAATCTGTGCACGAAGTAGCGCGACGATATTGAAACTGATGTGTTGGGATTGGCGGGCCAGAGAACATTTTTTCAGCTTTTTATCCATGAGTTGAATCTGAAGCGATCAATCTCCTAGCCTGAATCAACTAAATTTATCCGTCGTATCGAGCTGTCTGTAAAAGAACGGATTTTTCTTGTCGCAGGCAGCAGAGCCTATGTTCTTCTGTCGCTCACGCAAGATGAGTCCGATGGTACAAACGAAAGCCACAGCAAACATTACGCCGATTTCGAAAATCGCGTCATGGTGATGGAGATGTTTGCAGAAACCGCGTCCGGGGAGGAAGCGCACGCTGTTGCGTTGGATTCCGTTCAGCTTCCACAGGCGCGCGTGCTCATGTTTAGTTTCTAAGTTTTTAGGCAGGACAGAATGNGGTATCTAGAGTTTTCCGCTGATAATAATAGTCGGGTTACTTCGTTCATTTGGTTAATTCGTCGGTAACTTCGGCAGTTAAACGGCTGACAGGGTCAAAGCACAGTCGAGTGCAAAAATGTTGGTGTGCATTTGTGTGGCAACTGCTTTTATACAGTTCAACCACGTGAACCAGCAGATGATCTTTAGTTGAATTTAATGCGAGTGCTGTCAGCCTGACTGCTTTTTTTCGCTGAAACATTTCGGTCATTTTTTGCTGAGACATTTTGCATTTTGGTCACTGGAACATATCGGGCGTTTGTCTCACAGTTATAGTAAAACTCGCCATAACAGTGTTTTTTAGCCTATATTTTCAAACATGTTTCCGTCATTTTTGAAAACGTTTCGGTCTATGACCCAAAAAAAACCGGCAGCTTGCAGTACTTATTATCTAGCGGTCTCGTCTTACGTGCTGAGTTTCAAACTACGGTTGAGTTTTGAATCGTCTCTTAAAAATTTGTATTGTTGAATTTATCATCAACCATCTTTGCCTTTTTCCGGCAGGCGTTGATGTAGCATGTCGTGAGAAACGTCTTCCCGCACGCCGCTCCTCTCCAGTGACAAAAGTGTTTCCACTGTAAAAGCAGTCTTGTTGATATCCTATTTCTTACTGCTATTCTGCGCATGTGTACTTCTTACTTTCGGTAGAAACGGCCTTTTCAATTGGTGCCTTTTTGTCGATATTGTTCATGCTACCACTTAAAATTCCAACCCCTTGTTTTGTCGCATGCAGTGAACTTGTGTGTTGTGTCAGTGGAGTTAATTTCATGTCGTGAAATTTGTGCATCTTTGAGCAAGGTATTTGATAATGCTTTGGACCATACTTGAATTTTACTTGTGGTGTGAGATCTATGACATCTGTATGCGACGACAACCTTTGAGGTATAGATTTGAAATTTACATTTGCTTTTAGGTGCCTGGCAAGGCGCTGTTCACATTGATGAAATGCTACTTGCGAGTGATGTCTCTGATGGACACAAATAATCAGCTGCAGGCTTGTCAAAACAAGCGATGCTCATGGATGTCCAATGGTGAGAGCCTAGGCGCACATGTTGAAAAATTTAAAGACTCAACTCTTGTTTTATCTTCGTGCTCAAGCGTAAATTTCTTGATAGGAAAACTTCCCATTAGGTTAAAACTTTTTTTCTACATTGGTTACTGCCATGTGTTTCATAAGTAAGGTTGGCAGAAAACTGTATGTTAGAACCGTTGTATTTTTGATTGCAAACCATTCACCTGTAAGAAAATATGCTTTGCGTTTTTGGGTGCAACTTCATCCATTCGTAACTACAAAACATTTCAAAATAACTTTTAACGATCATGAGACTTAACTCTGCTGTCATCAAATCACCACAAATAGTTAGGTTCGGTCCAACTTGTGGCGCGATGTTAGCAAAAGCAATTGTCGTTTTGCATCAGACCTTGAAGTGCCTCAGTTTTGACAAACCGTACTGTGCAAATTACACCCTAAAACAGTGGTTCAAGCCAGTGATTTCGTGGCTTATGCGCAACTCCTTGGAACACATGACCAAAAGTTGTGTGCTTCAACGGAGAACGCGCGTGTGAATAGTTTATTCCTTGCCTGAACACCTGTCAGGTTTATCTCATCATGTGATCAAATGCACCATTCAAAATTTTCATGAAAAAGTGTCATTTGTTCTGTTTCAGCGGAAAGGTGTCGTCATTCAAACCAATGTCAGATCTCATCACAATGCATCAAGTTAATCGCGTTTCGAACTCAAGTCGAGCGTTATTCATTGTTAAATGGCGCAGTTAGAAATGAATGAAAACTCGGCTTCACTGTCGCATCTCAGAATCCAGTAGCCACGGTAGTGACAAAGCAGCGCTGCGCGGAATAGATAAATCCATATTTGGAAGTTATGTTTACCAGTCATTCTTCACAGAGTTGCGTACAAACGTAATAGAATTTTGTTCTTCAGCCAGGCGGTGTATGCTGACGAATGGCTGCATTGGGCGTTTGTTTCGCTGTGTTTTTGTCCAACTTGCGTGTTCTTAAATAAAATTTTTGCCGACCTCATTTTTATCTTGGCGTGTTGTCCGCTCCCCCCTCCCCCGCCCCTCCCACACACACAGATGCATGACAAGGCTGAACTGTCGACTTGCTTGAAACATCCAGCTCACACTCCTCTACGGTTGTAATCGGTAATCTCAGACCCCTGCAGAAACTAAGTATCAGTGTTAAGCTTCCACTGTTTAACCAGGGGAAGTAAGTAGCACTTCAATAGGTAGTCATGGCATCAAATCACTCTTTCAGCAACACGTAATATTCACAATTAACCAACTTACCGTGGAAGATTGCATTCGCTGATCGAAGCACGTATATTTCTAAGAACTTCCCTTATTACGTCACAGTGGGAACTCGCAGTGCTCTTCAAGTTGGCTTTGTGATGTGTAAGGCTCGCTCTCATACGTGTTGCTTGGGAGGATAATTTCCCGTTTTTAACTCGGAACCAGGGAACGTTTGGTGTTTGCTGATTGTTTGCGATGCAAAGCAGATGGACCCTGGCATCTTCTNAGGGGCGCAGATCTTTTTTACAGTAGATGGAACCTTGGTGCCCAAAAAACGGTGCCGACTCCAAACATTCTTGGCGACCCATGCGGAAGCTCTTACGACCCCAGGTTTGAGAACCCCTGATTTAGCTGGATATGTTCAACCATCCGAGTTACGAGCGTTGATATAATTTCGGAGATTGAATCGTTGTCGAAAATATAAACATTTTATGGTGAATTATCGAAATACCTCTGAAAAAACTTCATACGGGAACGGATACGAACAACTTATGATGCGGGAGCACAGACCAGTTTTACCCAGGCAAGCCAAACTAGTTCTTTGTAACTTTTCGTACAACTCAACACACCCAGTCTATGCAGCTACTGGCACACTGCAGCTAACTGACCACTAAAAAGTCTCATATATATTATTGCAAAAAAAAATAGCAGTTATGCCGAAAGAAAAAAGTCAAAAAATGTTTCTGTATACGGATGCCTTCTGCCAACACCACGATTTTTCGCTTCTTGATGCAAGTTCCCTGCAGCTTTATTATAGCGAAACGATTCCCGTTTTTAATTGCGAAGAAAATAGCATCACCTTATTTTGGTATTATTTCCACTTCAAAGTGATTTGTGATTCCATTTATTGGCAACGTCGCGGATTTCCTCACGACTGAAAAAATTCTAAACTAGGCACTCGGCATGTGTACATGTGCAAAGCGGTTTGTTTCATTTCAATATTGGCAACAGTGAATTGTTTAAGTGAGGTGTTTTGACTACATGAAGACAACTGCTATTTCTTTCTGTGCAAATCTCAGGTGAGAGGGGCTCAGATTCCTTTACCCAGCAATTCGAAGTTGCTATGGCAATTTCTGATCTTATTTCTGAGCTGAACAGAATCATGGACTGGAACAACGAAGCCAAAAATATCAAAACTGGTAAGATTATTCAGTCTGTATTCCATGGGCAGCTAAAGTATTGGATGTTTTGCTCATAATATGGCGTCATTTTGACATTGGTTTTAGCGAATAGTTGCTGTTTTTTTTCAAATTGGTTTGATTACGTTCGTCTCGTTCAGAATTACTTCAAATTTTCAGAATTCGCGCGAAATTTAAAGCCGTTGAAAATCGCGCTTTGTTTATCATTCCAGCAAGTTAACAGTGTGCCGCTCTTTCCNGCAGCGTCCAAGGTTGCAGGCAAGCAGCCACTCGAAAATGTTCTTCCGTTATTGCATCAAAAGCGTGCCAAAGGTCAACTATCTGAAAGTTCGCGTGAGCAACCACGAAAATCTGCAGAGGTATATATCTGGAACAGGGCAGATTGTAGATTTGCTGTTCACTTTATTTGTTGCTCCTTGCATATTGCTTGGAGCAGGTTTGTGATGTTATGGACCAAGTATTTGCAGTCAGCAGGATTTTTTTGCATAGCTCTTGCGGTTAACTCAGTTGTTCCCAAACGAGGTGCCACAGACTGTGGCGTGTGCTGCAAGATCCTAGCAAGGCAAACAAAATAAACACTCAAAAACCTTGTGTATGAGGACTTGTCCAGCCAACACTTCACATGACAAAAGTGCCACAAGCTGTCGATTGCGTGGATACAGCGTCGAAGGGCTGTGAAGGTGGAGAAGCAGTAGGTTAAACTGGCGTGTTCGCCAGTGGGTTTGACATTTTAGACGTCATTTGGAAAATTATTAGACGCGATGGCCATATTTTTATTAGAACAAACGAATTCCGAACGTAGACGTTTCGTGCGCGAGCTCTGGTTTTTGAGATTCAGACGGTGCTTTTTTCAGATCATCACAAATCGTTTGTTTATGTGAGATTGTAGTGTGCCTACGCTTTAGGGAAATCAGTCTGCTGTACCCACGTAAGTGTGGAAACAGCCCACGCCCTGCACATGAATGCGCACGGTTTCATGCATCAGTAATTGCGATATATGGAGTTTGCACAATTGGAATGTCTTAGCGTTTCTTTGTAGGAAACCAGATGATTCTGTCGTTCTACAGCTGACGCAAACATTAAATGAAAACTTGGAGTGACTGCGACAAAACGATGCGACAATGACACTAAAAACTTTTTGCATCTAAGCCACCATCATCCGCAACTGAGACCAAACAGTTAGTTGAACTGAATTCAGAACTACTATGAACTACTATTTAAAAACCGCAGGCAAGCCAAGGGAAGCTCAATTGATCGCGTAAATACTGTTTTTCGCGCTTGCGCTCCATTGCACGTACATATAATAACCTACATATGCTTATTACGCTAGCGTTAGAAAACAGCGCAGACTCGTTATCTTAGTGTGCCGCCTGTTTTAAATGACGCCACAGTTACACGTACAATGCTGTGCTTGTTTGGATAAGACCAATCTAAGATCTATAATTTTTCGGCTGACAGACGCGTCAAGCAGATGTGCTTTCCGGCAAGCCACTGTTTTCCAGTCAAAGTCAAGACTCGACTGTTGATAGCGGTCTTTTGGCAAATTTGATCAAGTCCGACCAACCGTCGTCAGCCTACAGGTGCGCCGTAGTTATGTGGTTATGCACGTGCAAGCTACTTGCAAGCAACTGGATCTGTACACTTATATCCAGGCTTGTATTGTCACGACTTGTGCGGCGCTGAGTAATCCGGCAATTGTCCTCTTGATGCGCACACCCGATTTACTGCGTCATTTTCGATTGTACTCAAATACCGTGGGAGGTCCGTCCTTTCTCAGACTGAAACGGAAGATTCACATAAGCATTTGATTTAACTATTGCGTTTGTTCTTTGACAAGATTTTTCACGTGCGAACGTCCGCGATAAAACTCATTTTGAATGCCCTGTGGTGGCAAGTAGGCGTATTCACGCGTCTAAGCGAGTAAGTCCGGCATGGACTAACGCGATACCAATGTGGTATTGCTCGTGTACTTGTTTCCTTAGTCTCTGCTCAACCGCCGGCTTGCTTTCCGTGGGCAATTTTTGCTGGCAGTCACGGCATGTTCCATCCTCCACATTGATCTGTGGTTTGACTGCTGCTTGTTTGGTTAAGCAACGCAACAACGCAATGATATAATGGTAAAATAATCGCTGAAACACTGCGGGGCGCATTTATTTATGAAAAGGTGAAAATTGACGCAGCGCCCAGGTTTGTTGTATTCATGAATGAGGACAGGATTTTTCCTCAACGTCGTCGTTTCGCATGGTAGTAGCTGCTGGAAAACTAGGCTTATTATTTTGTGTATACAGGAAACAGGGTTTCGTTTAGTCAAGGGTAGCTTAGATCAGGGGTCGGCAACCTGTTTCGCACTGCGGAGCGGCCCTCAACAAAATAATGAATGTTTGGCACATGCAAATTTATTACAACTCGTAACTCATCATGACACTGATGCAGTGAGAGATATGGGCTTGCTTTGCTGCAATAATGTTCTCCGACCTGTAGGGATTATGTCTTTTTCTCCAAGTCAGTGGCATCCGCAGCGTGTTCCTTATGTCAGTCGTTCTAGTCATTTTTGGACCAATTTGGCCTTGGTTCCGCACGGACCGGTAACAATTTCTTCACGGACCGGCACCGGACCACGGACCGGTGTTTACCGACGACTGGCTTAGATGTTGCCNTTTTTGGAGTCAAAATTGAACACTGTTAGCGTGGTTTANACAGCAGTTTTGATGCTTTGGTTACGTCTTATGTCCTTCATATTTTCGCGATATAGTCTTGGTAGATTTATGGATTTGTTTATCGTGAATTGCATTTTCGCAAGTCGTGCTGTGTGTTTCAAATCAGTTAAAATATATATTCGGGTGGAACGTCGTAATTACGACTCGCAACCATAACGAAATAGAATTTTTTCAAGTTCACCACTGTTCATCACAGTATTTTACAGAAAATAGGTTTAGATAAGATAAAATATCTTAGTTGACCGAAGGTAACTTTTCCATTTATGTACATTTGCCCTGATAGACTCAAGTCAACACTGCTTATTTTAATGCCTGCCCAAGCACCTGGCAGCAAAAATCAACAGGCATTAGCTCTTCAGAATCATCACCGGGGAAAACCAGCGCTACGGGGTGTTGTTAATCACGCTTGAACCGAACCCTAGTCACTCAACTATCGGTAAAATGGGCTGTCGCCGAGATTTAGGTATATGTCTACAGCAAATCACGAGGCCTCGAACTCGCGAAACCTTGCGAAAGGTATGCAATAAAAGTTCTACGTTTGTAGCTGCGTTGTGGTCATAGTAAAATAGCATTTGATTGATTTTCTTCGTATTTTTTGAGGTGCGATGAAACAAAAGAAGCGATGGCATTTTGCTATAAAAAGCGAATAAATCAGTGGTGGGATTCGACCGGTTCGCAAGAACCTGTTCTTGGAATTTCTTTAATCCCCAGAACCGGTTGTTGGCTTAAGTCAGGGGCTCTCAATTTACCCCCATGAATCCTTTCACTTAAAACTTATTTTGACAAACCTCTCTGTGATAATGAGAGAACCTGTTGTTAGTGAGACACATAGAGCGAGAAAACCTGTTCTTAAAATATTTGAATCCCACCACTGGAATAAATGCGCGAATTCTGAAATGCCTCTTGCTTCCCTTCTCATTTGTGCAACCATCTACATCCAGACATCCGAGCTCGTTTCCATCGCGTCGTCAGTACGCCATGTACGTGAGATCCAAGATCAAGCCAGGATTTAGAGTCCGGGCCTGTCAGACATACCAGGATGTGTACGAGGGGGACGAAGGGGTGTACCGGCAGCATAATGAGTCTACACCTCCTGTGCAGGTGAGAAATTTCAGTTGCATTTACTTGTCTTCGGTGGATGAAAAACGAAATCCGCCCGCACTTGTTTTATTGTGAGCCATGTCTACGAATCAAACCAGTCGTTGTCTTTCGGTGCAGATTAATTAAAGGCGTTTGCGATTAAACCTTATGAAGAATTGCGACAAATACGGCTTAAGAAAAGTTTAAATTTCCTTGACAACTGGACAATCTTCAGTGCTTTTTTCAAAGCGGTTGACGGCACGTACCGTTGTTTAGTGTCGATCTGTTGCTTAAACCTTTCAAGTAGAGCTACCGCCACCACGCTGTTATACTTACTGACTTAATTCCGACTGATTTTTAGGTTTTTTGGCATCGTTTAAATCGAGCCTACTGGGTCTACTGGCACCACATTCAGCTGATCGCAGCGGGAAGTGACGCGAGTGGCAACAAACAGTATTCCGATCCACCGAAGTTTCTTACTCATCCGGAAGAATCGCTGCTCTGGCCTCTGCTGTCCGGTAAGCTTCTGCAGGCTGACGTAATGAGTGGCTGGCGTCGTGGTGTTGACGAGGAGAACTCGCAGCTTGCATAGTTAGAACCACGGCGGATTGGTCACTTTGCCTTTCATCCTCATCATAGTTGCAGAAAACCCTAAGCATTTCCATCTATCTCCTCAACTTGTGTTCTGGCACAAAATCAACGTCGCATGCAAAAGTGCAGCCTGTTAGTTTCTTACGTTGTAATGGCATCTTCCCTGCTGTTGCTGAAAAATAATTGACCACCCTCTGCAATTACTTACACAACAATAGACATGTCATGGAATATGGTGAATACCGAAAACATTTGCCATTTATTCTGAAGAAATGTTTTTCAACCTTTTTCAACTGGCTTCCAACTTTAACTGGCAGTGTTTGGAGGTCCTTCTAAAGATATTGCAGCAAAAAAACAGTGAAAAAAATTAAGTAAACGAAATATATCCATGTCTGTGGGAATAAAAGGTCCCAATCAAAGTCAGAAACTTGGTTATATCGACTTAATATTTTGTGGCAACTGCAGTCAACACATTAACAGTCAGTCGATTGTTGCGCAATCTAATAAACAATAAATAGTTGTTAGGTTCAAACTATAAAAACAACTTGTTTCCGGATGGTACAGAGAAAGTAATAATCTACTGTTCAAGCTTGTTTTCGTATCGTTGTGCGTCTAAGATAACCTCTCTGAAATGTATCCAGGATTGTGCTAAATTTGGGTCGATCTGCTTCGGCAAGTAGCAAAACTCCACTGAAGTTCGACTAAGTGCACTTCATGCATTCTGCCCACATTCCACACCCCAAAGAGATTTCAGTCGCTTTTCTTAACGCCCGGTTTAAAATTTCCTGATTACTGTTGAACGAAACCGGGATTAGGCGGGATTCGGTGATGTTGCGATTTTTAGCAGTACGCCTCTGCGAAGCTAACTTTTTAAAATGGTTAGTTCTAACCTCTGCGAAGCTAACTTTTTAAAATGGTTAGTTCTAAACGCGGTAACAGGCGTTTTTTGAGTCGGTGAATCTATTTTGGTGGCTTACCGCATTTATTCGATTGTAAGCCACACGAAATGGTGTTAAAAAATTGATGTAAGCCGCACTTGAACATGGGTTACCTAAGCCTCTGATATACTTTCGCGTACTAGCACGTTTCGCTTGGTTGGCAATCCTGGTAATGATCCTTACACCACTACAACTGCCCTCTGTTCATCATAATCCCTCCTGTGATGGAGCGTGCACGTGATGCTGAGGGATAACAGAATACGAAGAGAGTTTGGTCGACAAAACGTAGAAAGTGACAGACTGAGGGGCATCTACACCTTTCGATAAACTAAAGAAAAAAATATAAACCGCCCTTGATTGCAAGTCGCAGGAAATGATTAAAAAACATAAGCCGCGGCTTAGAATCGAATAAACACGATATTCACGATGTGGTCACGGCAAGCAGCGGCGCTGGATAGCCGTGGTAATGCATTTCCGTAGTTAAATTGTTTCCTTGTTGTTCCGTTGATTTAGCGTAGTCATGAATTTAAGGCAGGGGTCGGCAACCTTTAGGTAAATGTGTGCCGATTTTAGGTTCCAAATCATTCGATGTGCCAACCACATCCGTATTTTTGTACAAGTCACGGTCAACAACACTTCTTGTGAATCATAATACAATTGATAATAAAACGTGGAGCTTCAGCGTGCCTTTGGCAATAGCTTGGCGTGCCAAGGGTGGCACGCGTGCCGTGGATTGTCGACCCTGATTTAAGGTTTGTAAGGCGCACTGTAAATACCTGGTTTGCTCCTTATCCTCTATTGTATTCTAGGCATGCAAAGCCGCCCGAGAGGAGTTTACGGCTTAAAGCGAGTTAACCAACCTGGAACGGATGATCGCGGAACTGAAACTGACGTAAGGCTCGTTGTCTTCGTTGCGACGTCAGTAGAATCTTCGAAAGAACGAGATTGGCGAGCATTTTTGTGTAAACAGCCGATTGCTATATGTTGACGTCGGTACGAGTCGCATCTGGCTGAGGTTTCCACACTATCTTTATGTTATGCCGCATTCGTGCACCAGCTGTTCCATTTTCTAGCCGTAGCAACAGGAAAGGTTTTGTACGTTATGTTGTTCTGACAAGTTCCGGTTAATTTGCTAAATTATCAATGCGATCGATAAACATTAGTGCCCCGGACATTGGAAGAGCCCAAGTTGTCTAGCCTCGTGCCCTCGATATGTCGTAAAAGCGATCGTGAATGTTGGTCTCTGCTGAGGTGATTTCCAGATCCTGATCTAAAACTGTGGTGTTCACTGAATGCTTGGTTCCCGCCTGTCGCTTTGCGTGTTACAAATCGAACAAATCGACTTCCGGCAACATCGCTGGGCGCTGCTCGTATACAACGTATCTGAAGCGAGTATTCCATTTGCAGAGGGAGCTCAATCAACAAGAATGGTGGGTTATATTGTTTTATGTCAGCAAGTTGGCCAAGAATGGAAGGGATGCTATCAAGCAACTCATCACTGAACAGGTATGCCTAATTTTAATTTCCATCATTTGCTGGAGGCATACCAGTGTTTTTTTTCAGTTTCGGCTAAAAAACACAGAATTCAAGTTTTTGCTCTGCAATATTTCGTGTATCCAGTCTACAGCCTAAAAGGTTTCTGTGATCTCGAAGTTGTCGTTGATGAGCAATACCTAACGAATTAAACCTTTCAAATCAAACTTTGAAACGTGCATGATATTTGTAGCAAAAAGCAGCATTTAAAATCTAAGCATACGCAATCCCGCGGGACCAACTTCAGTAACAAGCACGACAAACATCCACTGCCAAAAGCTAAATACTCCACGACCCAGACAAGAGCTGTAGCACCATACGAACGGAAATGTACCAAATCAAACCATGACAGATTTCGTTTAAACTTTAAAATGATCAGCGCAGTACAACGAACCAGCGTCAGTTGCAATTGCGTGAGCACCTTCCTGTAATACGCAGTGACGGGCTTACACAAAAGTTTCAAGAATCGCTATGCTCATGTTATGTACTAGCGTTATGGAAGCACCGCTGATATCTGTTCAGTGGCCTAACTTATGAAGCGTTCATAACAAAAAAATTAAAAGTTACAGCTGATTTGTATTGTTGCGATCGGAAATCCCGAGCGGCATATGCGCAAAGCTTCGCACTGTGGCAGCAAGCAACAATAGAGTTCACATGCCATGATCACTCCATTATTGCTTGCTCGCGCCACATATATGTATGGTGTTGTTCTTCACGCACATCCCGTTCGTGGTGAATCACACATTTAACGCAACATCACCGGAGAGGTTGCAACAGTA
>JGI24022J15233_10001995_pt1 | contig 18353 bp, 11 predicted proteins | sample Ectturendosymbi2_FD_15233 | JGI IMG/M metagenome (IMG submission 15233) | reverse complement strand
CTTGTCCTTGTACTTAAAATGATCTCCAATCGTATGTGTTTTATGAATGAGAGACAGATGAGCAAGTTCTTTCAGATATTTTCTAAAAAAGTTCCGCAATTATTTTTCTAGTTGTAGAGATGTTTCGCCAAGGTAGGGCAGGTAAAGAAGAATTCTTCGAATGTCAGTCGTCTTTTCTTGCTTGTTTTTAAGAGTGTTTTTATAACATTTGTTGAGAAATATTTTGATTTGTTTGTCTATATACCAGTCCGGGTATCCATTGCTAAGGAAACAGGATTTAATATTTTGGAATTCTTTGTGAATTAATTGGTAAGAATTGCAAATTTCATAGGAATGATGTAATAAACTTTGAATTATACTCTTTTTGTATTGTAATGGCGACAAGCTTTCCCATTTTTTATTTTTTGACTGAAGATGGATTAAGAATAATCCTAAACGTCTCAAAATAAAAATGTATAGTTATTTGAAGGCTTTTTTAGTGTTGATGAAACTGTTAAGTCTATCCCAATGTTATGCTCCAAAAAGTTTATGTTAACAGTTTTCTCCAAGTTAGTTGTACTTTGAACGAAAGTATCGTTCAACAAGAGCGAAGTAATTGCATTGTAAGTTTAATTCGCTTGTCAGTTCGGTTTGACTGACGTAACTTTGCACTTGTTCTCGCCGCTCCATTGCAGAGTTTCCGTAAGAACTTTCAGCTTGATTACGATTGGTAGCGGTGCACTGTCCAATAATTTGCTTTTTTGGTATTCATATAGTTATTTTGCAAAAATATCTTTATCGAACTGGTTATAGCACGGTTGACTGAGCATCACGACGTAATAAAACACTGGTCAGAGGGGCCCCGCGCCTGCTAGGGCCGGCCCTGGACTTCCAAGTACATCGATTTTTAAAAAAGCTTGAGAGAATGGGAGGCTGCGAAGAACCAGGGGTCATTTAGGCTGCAGACCTCCCAAGGACGAAGCTACTTTAGTGTAAATGGAACAGTGCAGTACGTAAAAGTCTTTTTCTCCGGGTATAACATTTAATATGTACAATGCGGTTATATGTTTTATTGAAGGAAAATGCGTTGTAGGCAAAGGTCAAGCCACCAGAAGAAAATGGTTCAAAGTTGTCAGATTAAATATTTACTGTTTTCACAGATTAAGAAATATTCGTGAATGCTAAAGAGGAATTGGGTCAAAGTTATAAACTGGCACAGCACTGTAATGGGGTCACGAGTTTGAAATAGGTTGAGAACTAGGCGTCCAATTTTGCACTGTGGAAAAGAAATCGCTGTCAATGCATGCGTGAGAACGGGAATTCGTTTGAAGTTCAGTAGTCATACGAGTTTGTTTTTGCTTTTCACCTGTACACTAGAGGCATCCCGACTAATTTTGGTGAACGCAACGAAAACCAAACGATATAAAATATAACGGAGATACTTCATGATTTGACAGTTTTCACTGCAACAGGGATAAAATAATTAAATCAATGGACCTGTTTCACGTGCACCAATAAGAACACAAAGTACGTTTCTGGTAACCGAGTAACACATATTTCTTATAATTTGCCGCAAAAAGTGCCAAACAGGTTATACTTTTAATTTCTGAAGGAATTTTTGACAAGATTTCTGTTGCACTGAATTTTATCATTTTAGCACCCGAGTTTGAACGTGCTTTTGGCAAAGCAAATTGTCGAGTTTTGATTTGTCTTGTATTATACGGATAAATGATTATCCTGCCTGGATATTCAGTTACATTAACATGTTTCACAAATTTCATCAGTTCTTTATGTACAGAAATGTCGCGATCGAAATGTCCCACGACCGAAACGGCCAGATCGAAGTGGCTCAAAACGAAATGGCTCAGACCGAAACGGTTCAGACCGTATCGACCAGACCAAAAAGTCGTGTACCCACTTTTACATAACAAGCCATGCAGTAAGTAAAAAGATGTGTTCCAACTAAGCCAGTGTGTTCCAACTACAGGCGCACTGCATGTGGCCCAACACATCGTTTTCAGTTGCCCGCGGAACCATTCAGAAAAAATCCTCGAATTTGAAATTTGTTATAAAACGTATGAGGTTACATTTGTTTCATTTAATTGCTTGCGCTGGATAAAGTGTATTTGCACAAGAACGATGAATAATACCTTTTCTGCGTACCATTATTGTTTTTGCTTTATCTTTTTTAAGATCAAATTAGAAGGTACGGTTCTCTCCTAACCCTCCGCTGGGGCACCTGACTACAACCTCACGTGTTTTTACGGTGCCCCGACGTTCGTTGTCTTGGAGAGTACATCTGGCGCAATAAACTCAACAACGCCAAATAAATCTGTCTATCTATCAGCTAAACGTGACCTTCTCAGAGTGGCCCTTGAGCCAAATTAATTGTCCATCTCTGCAATAGGTAATTGTAACTACTGTAGAACAAGCATAACACCTTTTAATAAAAATGTGGGCTACAACAGCAACGGTATTGGAGACGGTAAAGAGCTTCTGGAAATTAGTCAGCAAAAATATTTTTCCCAAATTGAAAGATTTTACACTAAATATGCGCTGGACGTTTGGAGACACATACAGTACATTTACATTTTCTACGTTGAAGCAAGTTAAATCTACAGTAGAAACAGAAATTGAATGTAGGTCCGTAACTTGGGGGCGAAGAAGCGGGCTAAGACCCCATGGAAAATTTTTCGCCTCCCCCTGAAAAATGTGTTGGATATAGTTTAAAACTATAGGACATGGTTTAAAAATTTTGAAAAATCTTTGCCCTCCTGGTGTCCCAGGCTGGTTACGCGCCTGCTTTAATGGCAAGCGAAACACTGGACTATAGTCTTTGACTTGCTGCCACTAAACTGGTATTGCTGAAGGAATGATAGCGTCAAAGAAGCCTCGCATTCAGGCATCCCACTGATAGAGATTTGTAATAAATTTCTATCTGCTATTGTGTAATAATTTCAATGATTAGTCACGTATCTTTCCCTCTCTTGAAAACAAACTGTCATTGCAAGAATAAAATTAATTAATCAAAATTGAGCTGCTGACTTCAGGTTTTCTAGAAAATTTTGGTTATTAGGCCCAATTTCCAGGGGGGGCCAAGTGCCCGTTCTCCCCTCCTGTGGAAGCCCATGTGCGCGTTGGCATAGGTATGAATGTAAGATTTTGCATGTTAAATTAGTAGTCAAATATTGCAATGATTAGGGTAAAAAACTGTAAGACCTTGAATGCATCATGTACATGTTTCAAGTTTTAAGTGAAAGGAAAAGAAAACATTAAACGTTTCTCAAAATAGATCTAAGTGTCTTTTATGTTACTGCATGCACTTGATTTGCCACTAGCCCGCGTGCAAATTGTCAGTATGTTCAAAATAGGCTTGAACTTGTTGAAAACTTGATGCAAATAATGCATAATACCTTACTTTTTTATGTGCAAGTACCGGTAGCGTATATTTCAAGTTTATTTTTGACTTTTTTCAAACATTTCGTATGTCTGTTTTTTTAATCATTTTCTTTTTTTTTCAAGGTAAATTCTTTGGTTTTCTTCATAACAGAGTGGCAACACTGGTCAAAATCGGCAAGCAGAAGTTCAGCTCGGAGTCAGATTTTTTAAAAGATATTTTACCGACTCCGGCTACTCAAGACCAAACTCCTTCCGACTTCGACTACGCAGGCCTGGTAGTGGTAGCAGTGATTAAGATTAGTTCAAAATATGTTGGAACAACACACTCATTTGCTACAAGAAGGACATTAGGAATACCGAAATTGTTGAAGTGTATTAAGACAGCCGGAGCCATGTTATACAGTACAAAAACACAGCTGCCGAGCCGGAGCCATGCTTACGAAAACAGAGAGCTCCGGAGCCGGAGCCACTTCATTTTTACAAGAGCTCCGCAGCCCTGGTCCTGCCTCCATATAAGGTGAATGTTGCCAACAGATCGACCGTTAACAAGACCGCCACGTCAAACGAACATGTTGGTTGAGGTTGTCAGTGACACAGGTGGCTACGACCAACACTAGTGGTTAAAAAATTTAGGGACTAGGCTTTGTTAAAAAATATCACCCAACTTGTGATGGGTCAAGGGCATTGCTACAGTGTCCTATTAGCTCTCCAGCGCTACCGGTTGGTGAGTTATGATCAGGTTAACTAGGGCGGGAAAGGGTGAGAACGGTGTTCCCATGCTTTTTCATAGTAACCTGACTTGAAAATATGTTTTTTTTCAGATTTCCTGTGTACATCTCCAGACGTCGAATAAACGAACAAATGGCAAGTTTTTTGGCGCGTTCCCATGCTTTTTTAGCAGTACAACCCTGGTTATGACTAAAAACATCCGAGTCAATAAAGCGGCTCGCGCGGGCGTTGAATGGTTTCAAACCACTTGCCTAAAAGCATCAAGCAAAATGTTTTCAGTAAATGATCGCCTTTGATTTAACATGCAATGAACAACGCCAAGAAACTTTTTACTTCCCCTCAAACGCTATTGCATGCTTGACGTTTAACATAACTCTGTTTTAAGTTTGAACGTATAAAAGCAGAAAGTTCTCAAACGGCTCGGTCCAAGTGTTATTGTTAAATTCAGTCCAAATTTTGCAACGGATTTTTAGACGGTTTCATCAAAATACTTTTTAGATGTTGAATTGTGCTTGATGCACGCATTAGCATAGGAACACATGTAGAACCATTCATCAGCAAGCAATTGCTAATCCTCAATCATGATGGGTTGTCATAATGTTCTTGGAATGAGAAACAGGACAGAAAAATAATTTCTGGCGTCAAACAAGGTGAACCAAATTAATTGGAATTTGCCTCTTATAATCTTCAAAAGATGCATTGTATTCTGCCGTATGTCATTATCATGTTTGTTCTTTTTACTATTTGATATGCTTCGAGTGACTTATATCCAACTTGGCATCATCGATTTACAGAAACGTGGAGCTAGGCACAGAACATCAAACAATATTAACGAAAATCTAAACCAGCACTACGTGTCATTGGGTATAATCGTGAACTCCATTGCATTAGAAAAGTGGGAACAAAGAAGTACGAAGACTATCAAAACAGTTTTTTCCTCTTCTGAGTTTTAATTCAGCACGTTAATGAGCAACTGTTGGATTTAGAGACGTTGCATAAAAACTGCAAACAACAAGTGCCTTTTTAACAACTACTGTGTTAGTTCATGAGCATCTTGGACAAAATTATTTGTGAGAAACATGCTTTCACTAGTGAACCCAGCATTCTCAACTTTTTTGTCGGCTTATTTGTTTACGGTTTGTCTCTATTTCATCTACTTTTCAGAATTTTGTCCGGTCAATAAACCCTAACAAGAAAAATTGGATATTGCAAACTTTTGTTGAATGGTTGAAAAGATGTGCATGGTCGAAGGCAGTAGTGTTAAATTTTAATGAAATTCATCTGATAACAGTACAGTGTACGAAAAGTAAAAATTGGTATTTAGGTACAGCAGAAAATTAAGAAGATGTGTTTTGCGCCTCGTGTCCCATCTGCTATTTTTGTATCACCGCTACAGATGTTCCTAAAAAATTCGCCTGGTATGCAATCTTAGCAACATTCACAATTGCTGCCGATGTTGAAAAGTCCAAACAGAGTTTATCGAGGTCATGCGGTTACCCACATTAAGAAAATAATCTATCAAGTCAATGTTTAAACAATTTTTAATCGAACAATTTTTAACAATTTTTCTTCATCAAAACAGGTGAGATATTCATGTAAAGGTGCTTTGTGTTTTTAAACTAAACATTTCTAAACACCGCAAAAAACTATGTTCATATCTCGTGTTGCACTAAAGTCTGGCGCCATAAAACGCAAAATGATCCTGCTGCAAAACATATTCAGAAACCCAAACTGTTTTTCTAAACGACTGAACTAGTATGTATCTCTATATACCTAAGTCAGTGCACGCTGCAAGTAAGCGGCAATGCTCTGGAGCAGGTCGAGAAGTTCAAGTTACTTGGGGGTGGTATTCGTCATTGTCGGAAGACGGAACAAGGAGACTGATACAAGGATTTGGTAAAGGAAACGCAGTGCTGCGTGAGTTTTATCGCTCTTTAGTCACAAAAAGGGGACTTACAAGCGTCGAAATGCTGTCAGTTTTTAAATTTTGCGATGAGTTCACGGCGTGACACTTGGTGACAAAATGTGCGGCTGTGAAATTCGTAAAGTCTTGAATGTGGCGCCACTTCTAGTCCGAATCGATCACACGATCGTTCACAGCTACGATGGTTCCGCAATGTGACCAGAATGACGCAGAAAGGATTGTCGAGGCAAGTCCTACTGGCTACACCCTGGGAAAAGCTGCCCAGAGATCGACTAATGACCAGATGGCGTTGTTGTATCTCCGACCTTGTTTGACGCCGTCTTGGTATGGATCCAGCAGTATTATCTGATATTTCTGCAGACCGTGAGGTAATTCGAGTCTTCCTGAGGCTACTTCCACTACGACCTTCCACAGAGAAAAATCGTGTATGAAAATTGATGAATGAATGAATGAAATCCTGGGTTACGATCAAAAAAATTTTTAGTAATTTGCTGCGCATATGCATTGTCGCGTTGTCCCTTTAAATGTGTGTCCTTAACCAGTCTTTCCATACAACTGAATCTTAATCTCATTTTCACAAAGTTAGGTTTAAGTAAAAAAATTTGCTTGGAGGGAAAATCAACGTTGTCTTTTTGACAGGCAGGTGCAATGGAGCGTTGCAAGCAAAATGGTATTTTACTGTAAATCCGAAAATTTATATTTTTGAAGTGAGTGTTCTTTTCAGTCTTGAAGAAACGTACCTGGAAAAGCGAAACTGACATTTCAGAGAAGAAGCAAACATATTAAGTTGAATATTTTTGTGTATTTCCAAATTACGTTAGCAGCAGAAACATTCGTACCAGCCAAAACGTTATGATGAAAGCTTTAAACTTTATTTTGCATTTACCATATGCGAGAAACAAGGCCCTTCGTGGATACTGCGTTAGTCGCAACTTATAAAAACTTTTTGGATAAAAACGCTGGACAAAATCTTCCGATGTTTCTTTCTTCTTGATATGAGTGGGCCGTGTTTTTGTATTTATATGGGTCTGCCTGCCATTGAAAAACTGCAAAACTGCAGAAAATATATTTCAATTTTTTTGGAAATATTCCTAGCAATCGTGAAATCTGTAGATGCTTCTGCGAATACCTGCAGCTTTAGAAACAAACAAAGGATACAGTTATTAATGCCACAATCAGAGCAGTTTCGTGTCATTGGTAAACTACTGTTAAACCACAAAATGTTTCAATAAATTAAGATTACGCTTTTTCACCAACCAAGCTGATTTGCATCATCGCTTGCCTTGTTTATCAATTTAAGAGCTTGAACTTTTTATGCAGTGGTGTCATCTTTGTCCTAAAAGACCTACTGAGTACAGTATATGCCATTGCAATGATTATTTTGTTATTCAATACATTTATTTAATTGGTTATTATGCCAACACCAACCCAAGCACCAATAGCAAGTTACATATGACGATAAAAAAGTGAATTAATGTGATCTTAATGCACTATCACATAGACACTGATGTATTCTATAAAAAATCCCAACACTACGAGAAATGTTTTTTCAAGGTAAGCCAGAGGTTCTGAACTTCGTTGGCTCATGGACCATCTTTTTGAAAACAATATCCGAAGGACCACTTTGCTACGCTGTCACCTCATGAACAACTAGCCAAAACTGTTTTGCACATAAGCAGTCTCACATAATTTTGTTGAACAGTGAAGGTTACAATTTTCAGGAACGTTTTATCAACGATTTATGGAAGTCTCTGAGGACCACTAACAAATTCCAGATGGACACCATCGGTGTCCACCTGGACCACACTGAGAATCACTGAGGTAGGCTATATGATTATAACATTAAATCATCAATGAGAATCCGAGATACTTGACGCAAGTGGTTCGGATAATGGTTTTGTCATTGATTTTTGCATTAAAATGAATCACTTGTTTGCTTTTATGATTTATACAGTAATTATGTACGACGTCTTGAATAATAGTTCAAAGGCAACTTGTAAAGCGCAGCCATTCATCAAGTTTACCTATAGCTCCATAGTTTAACTACAGTAAACCTTGGTTAATCTGAATTCGATTTGACCGACCATTTTATCCGGCTTAGGCGAATATCCGGATTAACCGAAGATGGTTGTTTCTGTCTTGATGTCATCTAAGTACTGAGATATCGGTGAAAATTATTTAACTTGAATGCATGTACGACCCAACAGCAGATTTTCGCAGAAACAAAACCAATTTAGTGATGTATTTACAATGGTACAGAAGACTAGTAACCGCCGTATCCAAGCAGTTAAGAACAATCTCAAGTGAATGATTTTAGGTTACTTGACTGTGAAAAATCTGGGATTTTGGACTAACACAGAGATTTCCTTGACTGTTCCAAAAGCAGTCACTAAGACATGTTAACAAGTACGACACACTCAGAGATAATACTCTACATGCGTACATTCAACACTGATCAATGGACTGAAATCGTGGTGCGGCGTGCCTTGAGCTTTATGTTCAACGCGATATGCAATACCCTTGTGTGACGTGAGAATCGTTCCTATACAATCGAATGTTGCGCACCGTTGCGGCCGATGTTATGATAATTCTTAACGTTCGTTGGTGATCGTGACACCAGTGTTCAGGGCCGGCCCTAGCAGATGCGGGACCCAATGTAAGACCTAGGCGCGGGGCCCCACTGAGCAGTGATTTTATGACGTCGTCGTGTTCAGTCAACGGTGTTACGATCGTGGTAGAGCGCAGATATACAGTACACAGTACTAACGCGAGAATTGAGCACGTTTGCTAACGTTCGAGCAGAAATTCTGCTAATTTCCAGTAAATACGTATCTTTTTATTGTATATTTTATACTTCGCACGGGCTTTTTGTCTACTAAAGCCAGAGTGAACCAAAACTCTGTAGAGCCCATTTTTTGTTTTAATTGATCTGAAAAGATCTGGAGTTATCCATGGTTTGTGGGACAATGTCTCTCTGGCCTTGGACAGCTTTTTGTTTTTTTTTGTAGGAGCCTGCTCATTAAGACATGGTTCGAGCAGCAAAATGCCTGAGTATAAAGCTTCATTGCTTGGTTGATTAGGAGGTCGTGAATTTTTTGGACTGAAATTGGAGTAATCATGCCTGTTGCAGCTTTTTCGATTGCGGTTTTGGGGAATTTTTGACTGGATTAAAACAAAAACAAGCAAGTGATCAGATGAACCATTCATAAGAATTCCCGTTGTTAACTACCCATGGCTGACAAATTGGTGTGGTCCATCAGCGCTATCAGCGCACTGTTGTACTGGTAGGTGTTATTCTAGTTGGCTTAGCATTTAGTTCTCAAGCAGTCATATGTGTGGATGGTTTGTCAATTTTGCGTTGTGCTGAGTCCCATCAGAATTTTCGGTTGTACGTGCTGTAGCGATGATTGCTACATATAAAAAAATGCACATTAAGGCTCACAATAGCCTTCTGCAAGAATCAGGCCACAGTTTATTGAAATCAGAATATCAATTTTGCTCAAAGGAGCATCATCAGTTCCACAAAGTAAAAACGTAAAATCTGCATGGCAATGAACAATACTGTTAAGTCACTAAATACTACGGGTCGGCAAGCTATCACGCATAGCGCTCTGATCGTAGATCTTATTACACACTGCATAGCGCCGAACTTTGACCAGAGATGAAGTGCAGCACGGTATCAGCGGCAGAAATCGAAGAACAAGTTGCACCAAATAGATAAGAAAATGCCAGTCAAGCCGTGGAGTGGGAAGTCACGTTCCAAAAAGAATGGAAATGGATGAAACACAACTACTTGATAAGGGGCTAATAACTTTTTAGTGTTAATTTTCGCGCTGACATCATAAACCATTCATCTTCACACTCATTTGGGTTGTTCTGCAAACGTAATATTAAAACATTGCGAAATAGGTGGTTTTCCGTAAAATCATGGTACTTAAAAGTCATATACCTTGACATAATTCCTTACAAGGGAACTGTATCTCGCTGCAGTAAGTTAATACTTATTTCACCACAAATCAATAATGAAAATTTTTAGTTGCTCAAATAATGCCAATTTTCAGTTGCGTATGTACTGCCATAAGAACAACAAATAGTGGTTAAATGGTATAGTTGCTTGGACGCCGCCACCAAAGCTGGTACGCTGGATTCGATTGCCAGTCGGACCATACTGAAGATTTGAAAAACAACCCCGCAGACTGTACAGTTTCGTGCATGACGTTGGTGGGTGGGTACAGGCAAACAGTTCAGCAGCGGAGCTGGCATTGGCGTGTCACCAATGCAGTATTGACTGCGAAAGCAGCCGCGTGGCCCACGGCCCAAGCAAGCCGAGATGGCCATCGCAAACCACTAATGATACTCCGAAAAGAGTGCAGGAGCGAGTATAACGCAATTGAAAACCTCAACATGGTTGGTTTCATTTTCTGCTTACCCGTTTGCCAGTTTTGGATTCGTCTCTTGTTTGCTGCGGTCTGCATGTACAAAAATCGATCAAGCAACAAAAAACCGTTCTAAAACATTCCGCAAAGTATGATGAACCTTGCAGCAATCATACTGACAACTGTATAATGAAAAAAACAACAAATTTTTAACCTGCGTTGAAATAACTTACTTAAAAGAAAAAGCAGTAATGAACACTTTTGCAACAGTTTTTGTTTCAAGAAACATTTATCAGATGATGTTTGAATTGTGATGTTTACGCTACCTTCAAACTCAATCATCTAAAATCTCTTGCTAAAACAAAACTAAGGATGTCTCGAAAAGACGCGATCGGGTGGAGATTATATGCTTTAAGCGCAACTTTTGCATTGAGGTGAAAGTACTAACAAGAAAAGTTTCACATTTTCCAGTCTCTTCACCAGACTGGTTTTAATACAATGCAATCGTATTTTTCCAACATGAAATAACATACACCTTAGACTAATCAAAGCTGCCTTGCGAGATAATTCTCCAATTAAAACATTCCGTATTGTTGCTGCTGCAAGAGGCTAATAGATTACAGTAGTCCTTTATTTTTGCTGAAAGTTGTCAAATGAAGAATGTTTTTTCGTGGTCCTTATTGCCTAGTTTTTGGTGAAAATGCGAGAGCGAAAAAACGCGAAATGTTTAAACGTAAATAACTTGCAGGACATTTCTCTTTTTTTGCAGAAAAACTGGGTAGCGGTTTGCATAGCAAAGAGCAGTGTGAATAACGGATCGAAATGAAGAGAAATTCGAAACTTGGTAGGAACTACATTCGTCCCATCGCTTAACGGCACTGTTGCACAATCGGTTCTGAACGGACGTTTCGGAGCACAATCAGTCTCCGTGCACAGTTTGTGTGAACCCGAAATTATGCAAGCCTTTTTCTTCGTCGTTTGAGCGAGATGTTACATTCCAGTGCTTGGCCGCACTTGATCTCGGGTAGGTGCCGTGCAGTCCAGTGGCGAGGTCGATGGATTGCACATTGGAGGACAACATGGTTGACGGTTTGTTTTTCTGCGCCACACGCACGGGCCTGAAGCCTGAAACGTAAGGAAAAGTAAAAGAAATCTCATAAAAACTAATTTTTCAAATGTTTATTAGATTACTTGGAAATTTGGAATATTTAATGGTCATCATGCTCAATTAAAAACGATAATTTTTGTCAGAGTCTTGAAGTTCAAAGAGTAAGGGACTGTCTGTGCAAAAAAATTAATCTGAAGATCTAAGGGACACTTATTCTAGTCCGAGGGCGGCTGCTAGGACAGAAAAGAAATGAACATCAATGCTGTGCACATGACTCATTAGGACGGGGCACACAGAAATCCCCTTCGACGACGCAGCCAAGAGCTGGGAATCTCTCAAGGGTATTTAAGGCCTGTTTTACTGGGGGAGCGACTGAGGGAGCGACTCCACATTGGAAGAGTAACGTTGCGTGGGCACCGCACTCACCGGGATTGCACCATCCAGATTTTATTTGTGGGGCCTATCAAGCACAATGCATATCACAACAACCATCATACGATTGGTGAAGTGAAAGCAGTAGTCACAGCAAGAATCAGAGAAATCCCCAACATGGAATGCGTTCGAATGAATTAACTATTTTGCGCTACGTATGCAAGTTTGTCTCCAACGCAGCAGAGCTCATTTGTAGCATATTTTCGAAAGAATACAGCTTGTACGCAAATCGACCAAGATAATAGAACCTTTGGGGGATGATCGTGCACAAAACCAAGGTCAAATTGTACGTCTTGAAATTTTCTGGACCTTTTAATAAAAGCTTATGGGCTCTGCTTTTTTGGGTCACCCATTCTTTGGAAAATCTGTAGGTACCTCTTACTCTCAATTTCTTGGAATACATCTGTTTAACCCAGTTCCCAATTTTTTCACAAAGGCGTAAAAATAAACTCTTTATTTTTGGAAGCTGGCGACACAATTATGAAATATTTCTATTAAAAGAATAACTGATATGTAGCTGGAAGCAGGTCTTGGTCAGTTCTGTTCGGTTAAAGAAGCAATTAAACATGTCTCAAACCTGTGTGCCACTGTTGTTCTCGAATTCTGTTAATGTCATTGTTGTTGATGGCAGCCGAAGCAAACTTAAAATCAACAAGCAAACAAAACTGCCCCGGTAGCTTAGCAGAGTATCTGTTACCACAACTTGCGCAGAATTAACACAAAGCAAGCAATAACACAGTGAGACGTGAAGCTACAGTGTTCAGACATTATTTGCAAAAACTGTTGATTTTGATTGAATTAAGAATTCCTTGCACAATTTTAAGGAAAGACTTATAACAAGACAAAGAGCAAGACATAAATTGTAAGCTGACTGAAAAAAAAACAATTGCGGCATTGTTCCTAAACTGGAAAAGCCGTTCCCACGGGTTCCCACCCCACTACACACTTGGGGTCACCCCTTTATTAGAAAATTTGCAGCTATTGGTAAAAGACTTACAGTAACGGCCTCAGTGTGAGATAAATATATTCAAAACGTCCACTGGAAATAACCTTAAAAAACAAAATGACTGGTATTTGCATTCGACTATTTGATAATGTAACTTGCTGCGTACCATCAAGAGGGTTTTCATTCACGATGGGCATAAAACCACTTTACTACATTTCAATTCTAAACCAATGAGAGAGCATAATTAGGTAGCCCAAGGCATGAACTGATGGCAATGTCGTAATCCGGTTTGTGGACAAAACGTGGTCAACCGCGAACGTCAAGTTAAACAAAAACGCCCTTCCTTTTAGCAGGTATATGATGCCGTTTGCAACTTTCTTTCGACAGCTTCGGCGTAGTTGCAACGATTCGTATTTCTTGCTCTGGGAGCCCAACTTTCTTTTATTAACGTTCTATTATTCATTCTTTTGCGTCTTTATTTATTAATAAAGCATCTTTTGCATCTTTACTTATTATCATTTTCTCATAATATATCGCACTGCTACTAGTATGGGCAGATTGCATTCCAGGACCTGGCCTGTCGTCGTTTGCCCTAATATAAAATAAAATAAATAAAATAAGAATATCTCTATGAGGGTCAGTGACATGTTCACCAACGCCACAATTCTCTATGCGTATCCTATTTCCTGACAGAAGAGATTAATCACGAGGCTAGACTGTTAAGTGATGAGAGGAAGACTAATCAAGTCAATATTAATCCAGCATTTACGTCAAAGCCACATAGTTGAAGCATTCTTTTCATGCCAAAAATTACAGGCTCATTTTAGCACGTTCGTTTTGGTACCTCGTTCCACTTGGTGTCAAGAACTATGAAGACGTGAGTTTTCGAAGAACTGCGAAGGCGTGCTTTTATTTTCTGCTAAGGAAAGGAAGGCATGCAGACAAAATTTCTCAACAAGGCTTGGAGTTTCACGTTCCCCCGGATACTTCGTCAAAAGTGAAAGAAAACGGAGTTTACTCTTCATCATGCTAGGCAAGCCCAAAAACAAGTATTTAACTTCTTGCTTTTTGTTGTAAAACCATTGCGTCATTTCCATTCCCATCTTCAAAAATTGTGCATTGATAATAATCAGATCTAGACATTTATCAAAATGTGCCGGTCTGGCTAATACATTTTCTACGTGACATTGCCATGGCAATAGATGGCTTGAACAGTGCTTTTTCGGTGTTGATGAAATCACTTCAGAATTTGGAAACATGCTGTAAAAATCGTTTTAAGAAAATATTGGATTTTTGAGTTATAACATCGTTCCGAGAAAAATATTGAATTGTTAAATTTACCGATGAAACTGTATGCTAACTTTTTTATAAACTATACTACATAAACTATTTTTGCAGCGCTTGTGCAGCAAATGCGTGTTTTCACTTTGTTCATTTATCATTGCCTGAATCTTAGCCAGACAAACCTCCAGCAGAGAAGAGCTAGATATTTACATAGCAATTCATGTTGTAGGTTTTTGGTGGAAGGATATGCTTGCTTATGGTGATGGTGAAGCTCAACTATACCTGTGACTTCTAGTTGTGTTACGCGTTTGGATCCACATTTCTTCCTAGAATGAGATGATTCGCATCCTGTCACATATTTTACAAAGTTTTGAAAGCCAACAATTCATTGACACGAAAGCGATTTATTGGTTTTTGCTGAGACGCGATAATTGTAATTGGTTCTTTACTTGTCAAGTGATGACAACGATAAAAGATCCTAAGATTAGACGTGCTTCAGCAAAACGTTTTTTAGTTTCCAGACTCTGTCAACGCAAACTTTCTCTTGCGTCTGTTATCTTATCTGAAAAAAAATTTATGCGCATAATCAGCTGCCTTGTAAAGCATTCTATATTTTTCTCCTTTTTCTTTCAAAATCGAAAAACTACAACAACAAATGACGTAAGGGTCAATACCTTCTCACGAAAGACTTTTAAAGACGTCTGTGGGACGATATGAATCGAAGCTTTCACTGAAATAGCGGAGTTAAAAAAATAAACTTTGCATTTAAAGCTGCATTGAACCAGCATGAAGGGCGATTTAAAAATTGCGAAAACGTTGCTTTTATTCAAATAACAGGGTTCACGTAAACTCTTGCGAGTCTTTATGCAAGGTTTTATCGAATACGTACAGAGTTTATCGTATTGCTTTTTTCACGTAAATTTTCTGCCTGTCCAGAATGAAAACTGCGGCGAAGCTAAAAAGTCAAAATTTCCATTGACGTCGAAGTAAACATATTGCGGACAGTTAGGGCTGTGAAACAGGAAGTCCCATTTCAATTAATTGAAAATAGTGTCGGAGAATTGAAATCTGAACCACCTCTATGCAATTTTTATTTTGCACTTATTTGCATGAAGTAATAACTAAAATTTAGTCATTGGGTTTGAATCACATAAACTTGAAAAAGATGCTGCGAAACAGTTGAACCGAAGCTGGAGGACACGCAATGACAAGGATGTGCGCTGTCACTCCACTTTTCATAGTTTCTATGAATTGGATAAATAATAACGAGACAAGTCAACGAAGGACCACTGTTGGATGCTGCAGGATCAACTGCAGTTTGCTATTTGCAGACAACTTCGTGCTGCCTGTATCTACTAAACCGATTTTAAACGTGCACTTAATCACTTTTTTGCTGCGTGCGACCATGCGGGAATGAAAATCATCGCTATAAAGTCTGAGGTATTATGACTCTCCTGAAAGCCCAGGCTGTGAACACTGCAAGCTAGCGGCAATGCCGCAGCAGGTCGAGTTCAAGCACTTGGGTTGGTATAAACAAGTGCTGGAAGACTGAAAGTAGATTGATACGAAGACTGACTGAGCAAAAGTAGTTCTGCGTGAACTAAAGCTCTGCGGTAACACAACGGGAGCTTTCAAGCAAATTGAAACTGTCAGTTTTTAAACTGGTCCCTTTTCCTATCCTAAGATATAGTTATGAATCTTGGGTAATGGCTGTAAGAGTACTATCTCAAGTGCAAGCGGAAAAGGTGGTAGTTTCGGGATGAGTTCATGGTGCGGCACTTGGCGACAAAGTATGTAGCTGTGAAATTTTTTTTGTATCAAACCGCATAACTGAGCACTAACAGCTCTTTCTTCAACGAAACACAACGTTTGGTAATTTAGACGAAAAAATAGAATTTTTGAAATATAAAGAAAAACGTTTCCACAAAAAGACGACGTTTTGAAAAGATATGTTGAAACAACTAGCATTTTAATTTACCACGGTGCAGAGACGATACAAAACCATACTAGTTTTTATGGAAATGTTCATCTACAGTAAATCATGTTCTGGCCATATTTTTTCCAGTGTGCACATCACGTTATCCCAGTGTACATATACCAAATGCCGTATCCGAGTGCTTCCGAACTACCTTAGATAGAAACAAATTCTTCAACACACAGAACGTTTGTACTGTATGGTTATCCTCAAGTTGCTTCATAACTTCCGTTTTTATACAATGTTCTATAGTACTTTCAGTCGTGATGGGATAAGAGCTGCTTTAAATAAAATACAAAAATAGTTTATAGTTCGCAACACTTTTTGTTTAGGACCACTTGCGCTACTAAAGCTGTGAATTCAGTAGTAAATCATTTCATAGGTGTAGGAGCAGCCAAACGTTTGGGGATGCGAAAGATTTTTGCCCAAATTTCCCCAAACTTGCCTGAACAGTTTTTGGGCTGAATATTTTCTCCCACACAGATCATCTGGAATCACCTCAAAAAATGCAACGTTGGGCGCCATTTTTGGAATCAAACAATGTTGGGGGCCATTTTTACCTGTGTTTTCAGAGAGTTTGCCCAGATTTTCAGAGATTTTGTTACGATTTTCGTGGATTTTGCCTAGTCTTTCACAGAATTTGCACAAATTTTCAAGAATTTTGCCCAAATTTTTGACAAATCAAATCTTTTGGGGGTGAGCTTGCACCCCTGCACCCCCGCCTCCTCTACCACTGAATCAATTTGCTGTTATTTTTCTATCAAAACTGATCTGCATTTTCTCGCAACGTTGTTTGTTTATGCAAGCGTTTAATAGCCAAGCTGTTTTGGAATTGTAAGATATAATTTTTAAGGTTTTGTTATAACAGAATTTCACAAACTCAAATTTCAAGGGTTAAATTTTTCATTCGGTTTCTTAGATATTGAACTGAAATGCATGAAATTTTGTTGGCATGTTCGGCATGACACACGTTTCACCAACTGCGGAGTGAAAATTACGCAAATTATTGTAATTGAAACAATCCCAAGAATCTACTGTGAGTGCCGCGCTGTTTTTTTGTTGACATCTATCTAAAGTGAAATATACTGTTGTTTTATATTCATGAGAAAGAAAATAATGAATTAGTATGTTAAAAACTCTTTCTACTGGTTTCTGAAGATAAATTGAAGCGTTGCAATACAGATCATATTGCGCTTCTAATAAAATTGAAAAATGGATAAAGCCGTGTCCCGTAGAAAATTTTATCAGTGTTTTAGGCTGTTTAAAATTTACACTAAATTGCAGTTTCTTACTTTAGGCAGTTTAAAAATTTATAAGTTCAGTGACCTTCAAACGAACACAAGCTATAACCAAAACTGTATGGAAGTATTTTTATTTGGGTAAAACCGCCTGATAGTTCCGTGGTATAATCACGAAATGTGGAAACTGTGTACATACACATTAGAGTAGCAATAATAGATCACATGTTCTTCAGTACATGGAGTTCAAACAGTGCTTTGGCTCAATAACATCCATGCAATCATTGGCAGGAGTGGCAATGATAGATCATCAACTTTCAGTCTACATGATAATCTCATTTTCAACCAGTGCTTTGACTGAATAACAGCGTGCTTTCAAACAAGTTTAATTGCGGGTGGACTGATATCACGCACACCTAAGCTGCTGCTGAAGCGCAAGCATGCCCATTTGGCGGAAGTACCTTAATTAAGCTCGTCAAATGAAGGTCTAACAGCCATTGATATCGCTAAACCAAAGAACTTCGGTAAAGGTGCGTGATACTGACCTGATCGTGAAAGTGGTATGAAACAAGTCAGACATTGCAGAAACTGCCTACCTTGTCATTGCTGCCTTCGGGCAGGTTACTCGAAATTATTCTAAATTAACTTAGCACGGATCGTTTTTTTGCTCACGTTTGCGCTGAAATAACCCCTTTTGTGTCAGGCAGTGACATTTGGTTACAGTCAGTGAAGAGAGATTGCTGCTTATATAAAGAGATATTCAAAGCTACCCTAAAGCATTTTGAACCGACAAGAGACAGCAATAGACGGTACCTTCACTTAAGATGCATACTGCAAACGCTGTGACTTTGTCTTTTGCACTGTTGTGCATAAGCCACGTTTTGGCCACTTATCCACCTTACTATGGGCAAAGACCTGTTGGTGTTCCTAGAGCACCAGCAGCGAACGTTGCTGCGAATGTTG
>JGI24022J15233_10001990_pt1 | contig 18367 bp, 14 predicted proteins | sample Ectturendosymbi2_FD_15233 | JGI IMG/M metagenome (IMG submission 15233) | reverse complement strand
AGTATATCAGGGTTCCACAATGACAAAAAGGTTGAAGAGCACTGCTCTAGAGCCACATTTCATAATCTCTGAAGTAAGCCATATGTTTGTCACAAATTGTGTGCAAACTTGCTTTCAGTGAACAAAGTTTCTGCGTCATGTGTGAAGTATAGGGCCCCCTTTCTGAGAGTTTTCCTTGGACATCTAAATTCTACTATATACCCTTGTATATCATAAAGAACAAATATCTAATAAAGAACCGCGGGGCCCCCAAAAACGCGGGGTCCGTAGCAATTGCTACATTTGCTACTATTGTTAATCCGGCACTGCTCATGTGCCCTCACATGCACAAAGCTCCTTTAATTCTCGCTATCCGCTATATGTACAAATTGAAATGAAAAATCCAAATATTCAAGGAACGTTACTATAGTGCAAAAAAGGTGTGTGAACGCCGTTCCCACCGCACTACACCCCTGGGTGAGAAACAACCAAAACAGGTCGGAAAAATGCCAGAAATTCGAAAAAAATTAAACTTAGAAGTGATGACGACATTTTTTTGAAAAATTTCGTCAAAATCCACCAATTTTGAAGACTGGTGTCTCGGTCGCGGAATTTTTGATGAAGTCTCTGTCTGGAAGGTTACGGTCTCGACTACATCAGTGATACTGAGTCACTGACCAATACTGACCTTTCTGCATTCATTCCGACACGAACGCATGCTTGTGTTGAGAACTCTAGGTCTAGTTTAGGGGCAAGGCTAACTGCTTTGAGAGCACATTGAGTAGTTTTAGACTAAAGTTAAAAAACTTTATGCACAGTTTCAGAAGTACTTTGGACTTTGAATCAGGAAAAGTTGGATCCACAAAGCATACAACTGAATTTTAAGGAAGCCACACACCCGCCATGCCCAGGATGAGTTTGTGGAGTTATTAACGACAATAGTTTGCAACTGGAATTTTCAAAACAGAGTTTATGTCATTTTTCAATAAGAACAAGAAATTAATGCCCAGTCATTTCTGATTTAGCCATTCATGAACTCTTAGCCTTTTGCACAATATATTTGTGTGAAGCTGCATTCTCAGAATAGAGAATTAAATCAACAAGTTCACAAACCGATCCTTTTTGAAAAATGTTGAGAATGTCCTTCGTTGTCATGTATCAATCTACGAATGGATGTACTGTGTAAAAATCATCAAGTCTATCTCTTTAGTTGCACTTGATAACTTCTATAAACTGAATTGTATTTTGTTAATTTTTTTCGCCTTACTATTTCTATTATGTGGTAGTTTATTACCGTACGGTTACTTTCGAGGATTGTGTGCATTTTGTATGGTTTCGCCACAGAAAAAAATGCCTCTTGAGCTTTGTAACGAGATTTTTACAAGTATCATTAATAACTAGGCTGTCCATCAAGGGGTCGCATAAAAAAACTTTTTTAAAATAGGGGTCGCAGAACGAAAAAATTTGAGAAGTCATGAACTAGGCTGCTAACGCCAATAATGGTGGCGTTTCCTAATCTTGCTACACTTGATGACTGAAAAAAATGATTTAGTAAAGGCTTCCACATAAACCTACTCGGGTAAAACGACACAGCCAGGAAAAACCAAGAATCAAGGAATGAAAAGAACGAAGGTGGTGCCGTTTTGCAGTGAGCTTGATAAAGTATGGCCTGGAGACCATGCTTCACTGGTCCGGACAGCACACCATTGGTAGACTTGTGAGCACCCCAGGCAAGATCCTTTCCAGCGCCCACCCCTCCTATACAAAGATCCTTACCCTGCTCATCACATACTCGTATACATACGGAAATACGAAAGACGTTTTGTGCATCAGAAAAAAACAGTAACCTTTCTGCAGCAAACATGAAATAGTATATAGTACCTATTATCTTCTCATAAACTGCATGATCGTGTGTTTCATTCACTTTCACCATGTCCATTCGCTTTTTTTGGTGTACGTTCGTCACTTTCTGAACCACACAATTGTATCAAGCAGATAAATTAGCTCTTCTGGCGATTATGTCACTAATGATAAAATAATCGCCAGAAGAGCTGATTTATCTGCTTGATTTGAAACCTGGTGGCAAATGCTACAAAAATAACAACATGAGTAGCAAAAGGAACAGCACACAATTGTAATTTTGGCGCCCCTTTTGGCCCAGCGCCCTAGGTAGCCGTCTAGTTTGCCTCATGGTAGCGCCGGCACTGCGTCCGACACGTAAACATCTCAGAATCGGGACATTATTTTTGCTAGTCCCCTACATCTGTTTGTTCCTTGCGCAAACTGCAATTACAGTAATCTTTCAGCTTGTACCTTTTACTACGAAAGAATCTTTCATTGTAAAAGAGACAACGACGTTCGCGCAAGAACAGAAAGCTAATTTATTGGAAAGAGAAGAGGTTAATTTAACTGTTTAGAATGCTGTGCGTCTAATTGGTCTTATAAGTGGAGTTGGGAAATCAGAAGGCACAGACAATTTTAAAAGAATTTTTGTATTTGTAAGGGTGAGTGTGATGCTTGGGAAAAGGGGCGGTGCTCGCCTGCTGGCTTTATCTCACGAAACTTCATGCCTTAACGGCTGTTAGCATTATGAAAAGGTTTTCTGTATTTTATTGCTGCTGAAGAACGTATAGGTATAGCTTTGGTATTGCTGCGATAAAGCTTTATTCAGTTGGACACGGAGTGATTGATATAGCTTATTGAAGATTTGGCCTGGAAGCTGAACACCTGCCTGACTAAGCCAAGTCACCAGAAGTCAAAAACGGAAAAGAAAACAATAGTTTTTATTTTGACACAGTCGAGAGCTTACGAAAGATCTTGGCACGAGACTAAGCAGCCGCTTTTATCTTTTCGAATTCAGTGCCGACCGCCATATTGCCACGAATCTTACGGTCGCATGCTGCATGGTTATCCATTGATCTTTCACAGTTTGTGCTCATATGGGTTAGCAAAAATCACTTTTTCACTGTCATGCAACGCAATTTGCTTGCGAGCTGCTCCTGGTGTTTTTGTTGTTTGTTGCAGCTGCCCCAAAGCAAGCAGCAGTCTTTATTTGTTCGTGAAACACGCCGCATTTTCACTGTTATGCAGTGACACAAAGTAAAGCGCTATTTTCTTCGATCTAAATGCGAAGGGTGATTTTGTTACTTGCTGTCTTTCATCCACACGACGTTTGAGGTTATAAATAGAGTCAACACGCTCAACAAGGTGGTCGCCTGCAGACAACGGTTTTGCTTCCCAGACTTTCGCGGCGGCCTGCCACTAATTGGATTCCTACGTGAATCGATCGCTTGGTTGTTTGCTGAAAACATCATCCATCGTTTTGCATTTTCGGTTCACGTAATCCATCAAGGTTGGTAATGTGCTCGTGTTCGCGAAAATCCCAGCTTTCTTTACTGTATTATGTGGTCTTACGGTGATGATTAATTAATGCCTCGCCGATATGGTGTCCGGGGAAAAAGAATTGATGAAAATGCCTTTGCTGTAATGTAAAAAGATTTGCTCACGTTGTATATATGAAAGAAAACGAAAAGGTGTTGATACATTCCTACATGTCATATCGTCAACGCAATGCCAAAAACGGTCGTCACAATGAAAAAAACGAATTTGTTATGCACAAAAAAAATAACCAGTTTAAGTGCAGTAATTGTTGGGATTACCAGCGTGGTTGGTTCGTTGAAATAAGTCTAATACACAAATATAAACAAATTAAAGAGTTTGATATTTGTTTCTCTAATTTAAAAATGATATGCAACAGCTTCATCGAAACTAAGCCCACTGGATCTCACACACGGTGCACTAATTTGAAAACAAAGTCTTTTAATGATACTCTTCTTACTAGTGGCGCGTATCCACAAGTGGCAATTAACTGTTGCGATCGTACTGCAAATATTCACCTCATTCGCAGTAGCTCATGAAAAATTAATTAAATGAAAATATTGAGCTACAAACCTCTCAAAAACTAGGCGCTTCTCAAAATTTTCGGCAAACATCTGAAAGTCTTTTTTGTAATATACTTAATATCATGTTTCAAACTCCATTCACCACAATATTAAATCCAGGATTTGAAATGTTTCCTTGTCAACACTGAACATTGCAATCAAGCTGTGTTCTACAACATGTATATATACGCGTGTTTTACTGTATATCGTGTTAATTAAACTTTGCTATTTGGTTAAAAATATACTTGCAATATTTCTGAAAGCGGCCCNCGATCCAATGAAGTTGCGGATGCAGTGGAAGTCGACGGATGTCTGCATGAGGCGACAGGGAGGGACGATTGTGTCGAATGATAANCAAAACAATGCAGAACAGGATGCCTAAGTGGCTTTAGTGAATTGTTAACTCATTTAGAAAATTTTCATAAATTTAAAAATAAAGGAACGAACGCCCTTGAATTTTCCAATTACTAGGTTGATGATAAACAAAAAGTATGCATCAGATGACAACGGATATATACGCACGCAGCAGCTTGCGACGGAATGGAAACATCGTACCTTGATCCTAATAGCAGCTCGTTCAAGTGATCTCTCAACTTGTGCGTGCCTGTGTGTGCACACGAACAACTCTTATTCAGCTGCGATTCGGAAACTTTTTCACTGTGTGGCATGCATGCATAAGTTCTTTTGTTTGTAGTTTCGATTGGGTTTTCTCGTGGCGTCACATGGATGTGTACAGGTCTCTGAAAATTCTACTGATACAGTACTTCTTTTATTGATCATGGCAATCAGATGATTCCTGGGGTACTCCGTTTTCAAAAACCATCATCTAAAACTCGGACTCTGGGTTTATTCTTGCTGCTCATTAGCTTTTGTTCGACCTTTTATTTTAATTTGGGTACTTTTTGTGGACGTAGACACAACATGGGTAAATGTAATTTCTCATGTGGTGAAACACCAGGTGGCAACGCGAAATATGCCCTAATTAAAAAACGTCTATCAAACCAGATTCTCGCAAACTCGTATATCAATATGCTGGGTGGAAATGTCAACCCCTACAAAAGTAAAAAAGCGAAGGTTACCAAAAATGTTTTTGCAGTCTTAGTAAAGGAAATTGCGAAAAGCTAAAGCAGTTGATTTTGTTGCGTGCTGCCCATCCAATTACCCAAAGCAGCTGGGACTTTCCAAAACTCAAGGTATTGTTTGCAAAGTGCTTTCATATATTTCCTTTAAGAGAAGGGACGTTGCCGGAACGAAAAGTCAACCTTAATTTTTGGATGGCACTTGCAATAATTTCACTTAATGTGAGTTTCAAAATATTTCGTAAAACGTAAGCAGCAGTGCTGAAAATATCATTACCACCGTCAAGAGCAAGAAACAAAGACAAAAATAGGAATGCGCAAAAAAGAAATTGAACGCGTGAAACAAACTTCTACTTTAATCATTGAACTTGAGAGCTTGAAGTTTCGAATGTGATGAGCGTAACAAAGTGGGCAGCATTTAGGAAAATTTCTCGCAAACTTTGACACAAACAATGCAAAGTCTGGCCAACGAGTAGCGCCTATCAGCACACCGTTTTTCTCCCTTGTGTTCTCTTTGAAAATATCTACAAAGACGCTATTTTTCCTAAAAGAGGATCTTGCGCAGATGAAAACAGATTGAAAAAGGTCTTGAATCAAACTGGAATACTTTAATCATCAATACTACCAAAAAGTAGTATAGCCAGCAATATGCAAAAGTTTTCACCTGAATAAAAAAACAAGCAAAGACCTTTGAACTTAAATGACTAGAGATAAACGTGTTTCAATGTTTTACTAACAATATGTCGACAAGCAAAAAGAACGATATTTACAAAAGTGTTAAAACCATGTAATAGCAGACGTGAAGCTGTTTCTAAATCACCGAGTGCTCTGCCTGGCCACTTCAGCCTCAACTGTTCTGAACAAAAAAACAACCAATCTGCCGTCGTACCTGGGTTGCGGGATAAAGCACGGGTGTAAAACATCGCGATTTCCCGGGGTGCCCAAAGGCAACGTGTAACCGGATAACCACAGTTCACGGCTAGTCGTTCCGCGAGGCGAGATCACCGCGTACGACAAACGAAAAAACACGTAAAACCTGATCAAAGTTCTTGCGAGGGTGTCTCTGGCTTCCAATTGTCTGGGTAATTTAGAAGGCTTTCCAAGCTTCGAATTGAGCGACAAGGTTGCCGCAGCTGGAAAAGGTCGCGAACCACCATTGTTCTTGGGGATCAAATAAACATCACTTTTAATTGTTACAGTCAGAAAGGTAAATCGTCATGTTCGCTAACAAGAACTAATTTTTACTGCAGAACGAACCGTGTCTTTTGCTAGCTGTGCAAGTTGTTGCTTCTTTGCCATCCCCAGGTTTCCATTGCGATAACCTTACGACTATGGATGTCTATGAGACTTGCTAATAAAACAAGTTTGTCCAGTTAAATGCTTCACTTGTTTTGCACAGTGAGGCTTTTGCAATCAAGTGTTGTGTTTATATTTCAAAACAGATCAGCCGATAACTAATGGTCTCTGTTAGCTACAAAACTACGAGAATGTACCTAGCCACATTTTAACCCAGAGGTCCCCCGCTTACAGCTCGCTGCTTTTGATTTGCAAACAGTGCATCCTAAAAAGCCGTCTTAGGTTGTTTACTAAATTTCTGAGAAGCCAGCAGTTAAGTAAACATATGGTATAAATTTTAAACTCCTGGCCGGAAGGTTACTTACTGCAACTATTTGATAAACTCTAGTAAGATTTAGATGAATCGTGTAGCAGGCTGGTAAAAGTCAACAAATTCCTGGGCACATGAGCACACAACCCAATCTTGCCAGAAGACAAAGAACACAAGCAATAGTAGACTTTATTCAACACACTCACGTTTTTGGTTTCGTCATTATACTGCAACGAACATCTTAACAAGCAACAACTTTCTGCAAACTTAAAAATGTACACGAAAAATTAGCGAGAATCGCTCAGGACGGTGGCCGTTGCTTCGAAAACGATTAGGGTGCAGTGAATCCTTGCAGTTTTTGTGATGTGTGAATCCTACATCTTATTTCCGCTTTTCTTGTGCAACTGCGGCACCGATCAACACAACTGATTTATCTCCATCCGACGCTGAAATTGTCGTGGTCGATGCACCGATGTAGCCGCAACACCTGAGGCTTCATGCGCTCTGCTACAAGCTTTCAAAGCATTCGCCAATCGCACTTTGCTCGGCAGATATCTAACGTTTCTCAACAGCATAACAGCAGCATTTTTAAATAAACTCAACAGCAGAAAAGTAGTCAAGGCAGTTATCAAACTTGTGTTGAAGTTCACTAGGCTGCGCCACGCAGATGCAACCTTACGTCTTCGGTGTGCTGCAAATTTAGACCGGGCTAATATGATATTTTTTCAAAGCAAGGCCGACCATAATTATCGTTTTCATATTTCATCGCAGACAAGCTGGCAATGTTTTGTTTGCATCAGAGGAAAATCTGTACAGGCTCTTTTTGGTCATATGAACCACAAATTGGTTCTTCGACCGGCCTACAGCAGCTACGGTTTCAATTGGTTTGACCATCATTAAATTTAACTTGTCACCTCCAGGCGCAACGAAGAGTGAAAGCTTGATATAGCAGTGGTGCACTGACATCAATTTCTTGTGATACGTTTCTAGTTTTACAAAGGCTTACATACTACAATACTGAAGTAGCAAAATCCAGCAATTTCCTTATTCTGTTTGCAACAACTTTGGAAAAAGATGTCTGTCAACATGAACGTTATTTACAGAAAACCACAATTTACAAGTAACCTGCAACCTACAATAGTTAAACAAACTGGAGTTTGCTCTGTAACAGTCGTTTTTATAATTTTTTTTACAATTTGTTTTTACAATTGCGTGTTTTAAATGATCGTTCAATTAGCACTTCATCTGTAGATGAAGTCATCGTCATCACCAGACCTGCTACAGTCTGCACCTTTTGCGTATATGTGTTTTTTTTTAAAGTCACATTGCTGTAAATGCTAGAAGGATCCAGGGGCGGATCCAAGTGGGGGCGATTGGGGCGATCGCCCCCCTAAAACCTAAGAAAGTAACTTTACTCACCATGTTTTTGAACAATTCGGCAAACAGCAGTTCACGATTTTAGGACATTTTGTCGTCTATTATTTTGTCACAGCAGTTTTGTGAATTATACTTCACCTCTCTTACGGTAGTGAACCCGTAATCAGATTTGGCTGCCAAATATTACTGAAATCGCCCCCCTATCCTTGTTGGCTCGATCCACCCCTGGAAGGATCCTAATAATTTTATTAAGCTATACGGAGTAGTAACGTAACCATTTTCGTTTTCAATTCTTTTGCGACACGTAATTGCCGTGAATGTAGCGCGTAATAAATCTAGATTTATTTTTATTTCCAACTGTTTTTTTTTCAACACTTGCCAAAATGTGATAAACGGGGTTGGTTGACTAGACTAGATGACCGTTATGGTCCTTCACCAGTCCTACGGGACACAGTAGCATTCTGTTTACACTGATCAGTTATTTTTCCAATACGTTTCTTCATTCTAATGTTCACTGAAAATTGATTTCCTTTTTTGCATGTTGGTTCTTTGTATTGTGTCTGTTTATTAGCTGAGTCACATCTAACAATCATTCAATCAATTAATCAATCTAAAAATATGATTACACGATTCCACACCGAATGAGCGCTGAAAAAGCGATTCTATAAATGACACGTGGAGAAAGCAGTTGAAATTGACATAAAGCAGCAGGCTCTACGGCAACCTACTTCACCAGAAAAGTCTTAATGTTTTCCTCTATCCATTGCTTTCCCGGAAATCGCGGTCACTGATGCCTGATGACACATAGTCAGTGCCGTTACCTGCACACGCTCCAGCTGATAAACTAGCAGGTGGATTCATGACCCCGTGACTCGATTGGCACGGTTGCGTCGCCAACCAGGTGAGTCACCGTTTCAGTTGGCACATTGGGCGGCCTGCGGTATGCCTGCACCACTACTGTTCAAAGAAGTAGCATTTTACTTAGACGTTGTCGCTGTGTGCCTTTGCACTGAGCGATCTTTATGCTTATTTTTGCAGTGGTCTCACTCTGGGTATTGGAAATTACTACAATTTACTCCCACTTTTGTTCGTTGGACTGGGGGCAATTAAGAACTGGACCTTTGTGGTAATGACTTCTCAGAATCCAGTCAACAAAGACTGCTTGCTTTATGATGAAGGTATTTTGGATACATATGCAAACTTTAACTGAATCTCACTGATGTGATGGAAGTCGTATGCAGGCATACGCCAACGCTTTCCTAAATGTTGGAAAAAAGCTTATATATACTTCAAACTTTTATTTCGACTAAATCTCAACCATATCTTTGTAGCTAATTTATATCCAATGTCCAGCAAAGCGCATGCCTTCTCAAAGCAGCGTCAATATTTAAAATTTTTTCCCGCATATGTTCTTCCCAGATTGGAAGAACGCGTCCCAGTTTGGTCCTCAAATCACGCATACGCGTTTTGCAAAAACTTTAAATAAAAATTAATTGAAATTTTTTTCTTTGCTTAACACTAAAAGCATAACTGAAGGGCACTTGAAAAACATGACAAGATCTCTGCAAAATAGCTTGCAGAAAACAACCCATTAATTTCGTAGAACTTCGACTTAAAGACCTTTAAACAAACTCGCCGAAGGCCCGACTATGATGAGCGCTTTCACTGTAGTGATGATTCGTTTGCAGTTTCTCGCACACAAGTGTCGGCATTGGAAACTACTGGAAAGTGCAAACGGAAGAAGACACACATTGCCTGGATGTAAAAGTGGAAACACATTGCATTCGCAACGACCAGAATATAAATCCAGTCCGTAAACGCCATAGGAGGTCTACACATATGCACTGCTTCCTGTGGGAAAAAGTGTCATTCAAGATTTGTCTGGTGCCACGACTCACGCGGCAATTTCCTGCCTCTTACGAGAACATAGTACACTGAGTCTGTTCGTTGACCCATCTAAGAGCAGGCTTTCAATCGTGAAGGTTGCTTTGTTTAGGCTGAGAGCTTGTTTGAAGTGAACTGCTTTAACCACGTTAAGTCGTACGCGACACGGTATTCCGAGTTCAATGAAACAAAAATGAGTGGTGACTGTGGTAGCGGCCGTTTTGTCACGCCTGATTGGTGAATTGGAACTTTTGTTGCTACTGCAAATGTTCCGTGCTTAGGTAGCTACGTATGGACACATTCAATGGGTAGGCTTTCCTTGCTTTGGTGAAATGTATTCTTGTTTGGTTTTCTCGGATCAAGCGCATGTCACTTGTGCAATATCTTTGCTCACGACCGAAGCAATGAAAGTGAATAATTACCTTCAACGAAGTGTCAAAGTCATGAGGTGGGTCAGGACCTTGTTTCACGAACATGATCATCTGGAATTGCATGAAAGAGGTCTGAGAAGAATGTGAAGTGTAAATTGGACAGAACGGTGTTTCTGCATAAACTTCATTCACTTAATCGCTTCTGCATGTATGATTAGGGCCGTTCAAGTTACGTTCAACCACTTTCATCTGGTTCTTCATGAAAATATCAAAAGCGAGTATGTGATACAAGTGCAGTTATTTTGAAGAATGTTTTGAGAGCACTTCAAAAGTTCTTGTTTTCACGGGCCTGTAGATTTCAGACCCAGATATATAGTTTTCACCTGTTGGTGCTTTTCGTGCTGCACAGTTTGAAACCGACAAAAAACTGACGTTATTTTTGCATTTGTGGTTCAGGCATATTTGCAAAACGCTTTTTTTTAAATTAAAGTTTTCTTAAAGGTAAAAACTGCGAAATTTTTGGAAACAATTACGTTTTGCAATAGTTCTTGCGCAAATGGCGTCGGTGAACCTTGCCAGCTAAAATCTTTTACGTGATTAAAATAGGTAATTAAAAACTGCAGAATTGTTTAACACTGGATCCCTACTCTTATGCCGCACTTGCATCTGCAAGTAGGTCTGGCAACAACCAAAAACGCGAAAATCGAAAAAAGTCTGTTTCATGTTGTTACCCACCGGAGGTGATGATCTCTGTCGTTCCTTTACTCAGCAGCTTAAACTCTTCTACAACAACACACTTCAGTGAAACTTAATTATTTTTAACCGTTTTAATAAAATGATAGGAATGAAAAACTGCGATTAAAGGCTGTTTTGTTACTTGAAGGCAATTGATAAAAACCTTTCATTTACATTCTTGTCAACCCAAATTGATAAATGAAACATTGTTTGTTAATGACTGAGTAAACACCGGCTTTGAAAAGCTATAAGCATTCTAAAATAAAAGTTGTTTTAAGAACCAGTTTCACAAATGAGAACAAGAAATTTACAATGGATTTCCGCATAAGGTCATTTCTGCATGTTTTACCTTCGCAGCAATTACACAGGTTATTCTTTTAGCAACATCGACATAACAAATTAACGAGTAATATGACAGATTAGGTGTTTACAATCTAAGCACTATTTTCACGGTGTTTGACTGGCAACAATTCCATACGAAGTTGTTAGTTTTGATCGAACCTCGCCACTATCAATTTTCATTTGCAAAAGCTGATAGAATAAACCAAGGAAGGAAATTACAAAACTTGCGACTTTTTGCGTTAGTCATCCTACTAATCCTGCATATATATTTCAAAAGGTAGTTAGGTATTGAACTGCTTTCCTGGGCTGCATTAGCTGCAAATAAGATTGCGTTGTTCGTAGTATGATCGCTGCGTACAAATTTGTTTTTTTCTTGCAAAATAACGTTTCGGACCGTTTATTACTTATTCCAATACAAACATATTTCAGTTAGCTGTTAACTGTTCTTGTCGACAAAAGTCAGATAATAAGCACAGATAAAGTCTTTGTGAAAGTTTCCGCGTAAACACAATCATGCAGCTCTAGCGTGAAAAAACTTGAAAGTATTCAGAGTGTTGGGGGTTATTAGTTACACTAAAATTGTTGCATTTGCAAAAAATTTTGAAGGTGTAATGTAACAAGCAAAAATAATATTAGCTCAATATTTCCGATTATGGCGTTTGTTAAAATCGTCTTCTGCAAAATCTAAGGCCTTGTTCTTGTGAATTCCCACAATAAAAAAGCTTATAAACACAAAAGTCAGAAGTGCCAGTTTCCTTCGCAAACAATAAAACCACAAGGATTTGGCGTTTTTTGCAACTGCCAGCCCGTCATACTTATTTATGGTTAACACAAAGATTAATTATAGGATGATAAGTTCGATCTAACTTTGGGTTTACGCGAATAGCAATATTATTTGCTAGAAGGCTAGACATAGTATTTGTCCAAACAAATTTATAGTTATCAAATCTGAGGTTTTTAATAACTCATACACGTTGATGATTTTTTCATGTTGTTTCGTGCAGAACAATATTGATCAACGTCCCTCAAACGAATTCAAATGAACGCATGTTGACGCTACGAGTTTTCAAATACAACATCTTAAACTTATCAAAATCTTTCCACTTCCTCGTACGAAAGAGGAGGGCAACAGCACCTGCATTCAAGATAAACCACACCTGGGAGGTTTTTCAAACAGATAGCAATTGTGGCAGCGGCAGACCGCACACCCGCTCTTTGTTCAGTCCGCCACAATTGAATTGCCGACGCGTCGCTTTTTCAGTTCAAGGTGGGCATCAAGTTCCGGTTTGAAGCTCCTAATCGCTGTAAACAACTCCTCTTCGGCGTTTTCCGTTTCAAATTTATTGGGCGCTAAATAAGTTGATGGGACGCGAGTGGATCTCGCGCAGCAGAGGACAGCAAGACGGGAGGAAACAACGAGAACGGAAATAGACGCGAAGAGCTTGTTTTGGGGAAAAAAGGCGTTACGGCGTAGTGCCGGGGGTAGAGTCATATTGGCGTTGTTCGTGCGTACAAAGCGGTAACCGTTTGTGCGGCGACAGGTCGGATTGTGTCAGCATGCGTTGATATTCGTGAACGAAATTTCAGTTTTGTTTTAATACTGGAATTTTGTCACCGCTTGAAGCAGTAGAAGCTGAAGAAGTCTGAAACGATTTTTGTGTATTGTTTATGCATAGAGTTAACAACAGGTAGAACGTGCGAGTATTGCGATTTCGTAGAAGAAATTTTGCACTTCGTGCTTCTAAAAAATTTGGGCTTTTCTAAGATCTGGTCTTATTAATAGCGTAAGCAGATTTTCGGAAGTGCAGTGCTTGAAGTACATTGCAGCCTCTGGTGATTTTCTGACCGTTTTAACTGCAATCAGTCACCAGTGTTAGGCCTTTTGTAACCTGTAATTTGTAAACGACTATTTTTGGATTAAACTATTTCGTCTGCTGCACTGTCTGTTGAGAGTCAGAATGCGTTTTACTTCTTGAAATATTGATTCTAATTTCGAAATGCAGCCGACAGTCAGCAATAATCCCCGTTTTGTTATGTGACTTAACTCATTTGTTCCACGTTTTTATCGTCTCTCGCGCAGGATTTGGCCTCTTCACGGCCTTAACATTCGCTCTTACTAAGGTTTGACTTTTGACTTGGGCAATATTTTAAATTGTAGGTGATTAGTGGCCTTCCATTCACGTGTCTTCGGTTTTTCGCAATGAGGGGACCATGAGATTCGTGGTGGGGTTTCATAGGGTTCGGCCGTGAGGAGGAGCGGGTGAAAACAGGCATTTTTCGTTGAACGGTAAGAAAAATCACAGTGCACCAAAACTGAGCGCAATGTTTGTTAAATATTTTTTGCGTTACGTTCTTGTTATTGTTACTGGTAGTAAAGGTTTCAAAAGCTTTCCTGACATTGTGGAAAATGTGCGTGACTAGAATGCGCATATTGAAAAAGGTGAAGATGCAACAAAGTATTAAGCAACATCATGGCGTTTTAATGTTAGCAACATGGCGCAGAAGACCAACACGTCACATTTCCACTCCAGTAGATGGCCCATTGCTATGCTGGTAAATCGTTACATTGAGCTGTGTAAACATTAGCTGGATATTTGCTGCTAACGTATCCACTTGCATCAGGCTTTATCATGCCCCAAAGCCCCTGGCCATGCTAGTCAGTGCAGTAATCGCGCGGTCTAAGCGTCTTTCCACCAGTGTGCAGCATAGCTGCCGCAACTCTCTTTGTTCAGCGCTTTCGATTTCTTGCTACTGTAAAATTGTCGCGAGTTCTATGCTCGGAGCAGTTTAATCCATGTATGTGGATCATATGGATCCATAAAAACCTTATGTAAGATTCAGAGTTCGGAACTTTTATGGGTTAGGTGTGTTTCTAATACATGATCCGGGATCGTTTATCACCTCTCGTGAATTGAAAAAATAAAACGCTGTTTGGAAATCGTTTTGCAAATTTGATGAACTTGTTGGGGCAGAACTTCAAAATCAACGAATTATTTACGAGGTTTTCGATCCTTTACTTGCCGCATTCATCTCATTTTAAAATGGATGAGATGCTCTTGGTAGTGTCTGTTGGATTAAAATTCTTCAGCAGTTGTCATCACCAAAGAATAAGAGCAAAGAATCTTTTTTTTACATTGGGCGATGCCGAGTCAGCGCATTAAGAGTGAGTCACAAATTGTCACATTTTGTGCAGCTGCACACTTAAAAAGGCGATTGTAACGATTGAGTGTAGGGGTTAGACGTGAAGACTTTAAACCAATGGAAGATCTTTCATCATGCAACCCACTTTTGCTGACAAGATTTTGTGGGACTTATTGTGAGATATTGCTGTAAAACGAAATATGATAAAGGAACAAAATATTGACAATAATGAATTTCTAGTTACAATTTCCCGATCTAAAATTTAAAAAGTCGGCTGACTTTTAAGAAACGTTCCCGCTGAATATCGGAAAATTGTAACGTTTGGAAATGCTTCGCTGCCCACTGGTTATTATTTAAACGCTGTTTCAAATCGGTATGCGATTGAAACTGTTGATAGTGATCGCTTAAAAACGAACATTGACACTCGAAAAAAGATAGATATCTGTTATTATCACACAGTAGCTTTTATTTTTATCCGCAGAACAACCTTGTACGTTCTAATTCAAAGTACGAATTGTCAGATTAGTGTATTTATTAATCGAGTAAGCTTCTGTTCTGACCCGCCCGAGGTTTTCCTCCGCGCACAGCCGCTGTGTAACCGTATCATAACACTGATTCCTAAAAGCACTACATACACTCCATGAATGCCGCTTGATCGCGTTGACGTTGTTTTGGTCTGATGCATTTCATTGTAATTTATCGACCATATGACTCCCTTGCCGCATTCCACGTACGCTACGAACCACCTGGGCGAAAGAAACGGAGCCGAATTAGCGTAAATTCGAAGGTCCACTTCGCGCAGTGTGTTGGTAGAAACTGTTCCAGCCTTGTTCGCCTGAGTTTAAAGTGGCGTGTGGTGTTCAGCAGGCAAGCACTTTTTAAAATAAGTTTTCCGTCCTTAGAAAACTATTGTTTATAGCGTATTTCTAACAGAGACCGTTTCTGCCGTGCTGTGAGGAGGTCCAAGGCTTCTTGTTAAAAAATCGGAGACCACTGCATGTAATCTCAAATACAACATGTTTGGCGGAGCACCCGGCCGTTGTATAAACACGCTTGTCGTGCTGGAGGGGTTAAGTCCTCTATGCAGAACCCGAGAGGGAAATCCCAAATTGTCAGGCCGTTGTGGGCGGAGGTTTAATGCTTTCCCGACAACAATGTTTAATGGAGCCGAATTACAAAACTAATCCGCACACAATTTGCTGGATATTCTTGTGCACAGATGGGCAGTTTTGTTTGTGTATTGACGAAATCTGTGAATTATTCGGAGTCTTCTGTCTGTGCAATCGCTACCCCATTTGCTGGCTTATACCGGCTTACTCTTGATTCGTTCTGGCGTTCCTTCGTGGTAATGGATTAAATTAAACAAGCCGGCCCTCTGTTATTTTACCTTGAAATATCAACTACTTGGATTTTGACACTGTTTGCAAAGATGAGTCGATGATTGAAAATTTTCGGAGAGGTTAATACTCGTCTTTCACATCGCGCATCTTTTGAAACAAAGAAAGTCGTTGTACTACCAATAAAGACCAACGCCCAGTTTTGATTAAGACTGTTGAAGTCGCTGTGTTGGAACATTTGAGCCTGTTCCAGTAAGTTTCCAGAAAAAAGTCTATTTGATTTTTAGTGTGGTCAAGCTTGTCAACTATAACCTGAATTGTTTTTGTCTTAAATCTGCTTCGAGTTAACGTTCACGCATGCCTGTTTGCAATTGCGTGCAATGCGTTAGACGCTGGTACTCCAATCGTCTGATTATGACGTCACGTGCTGATTTTTTACTTGCTTTAGCGTCAACCCGAATTTCGTAGTTACTGCACACATTTATATAACCATGTTCTCAAAAAAATCTGTGAGAAACCTTTGCACCCGTTCTACGCGACGTTGTTGAAGTGATATGGCATTGGTGAGGTGCTTCGAGGCACAAATGATGAGTTCATACAGCAGAGGTTTATTAGATGAACTGCTGAAGGCTTGACGAATTCGGCAGAACAGTACTCAAAGCACTTCTTGCTGATCAGGTTGGCAAATAAGCGTAGTGTTAGTCCACCAGTCTTACTTGATCAAAATTTTGTTGCATAAGAGATACAAATCACTTCTGCCAAATGCTACGTGGATTTCAAGATATTTCCGAAGAAAGTATATCTAAAGGCCAGTATTGCAGTCCTGTATATATAATTGTCATGATTAGAAATGTCTAACAGTGGGAGAAACAGATAAGGGACGCCAGAGCAATATCGTTTTTTAAAGCGTTAACGCTTCGAGGCAGGCGGCAATTTTGTAACAGCTGCCACTCCCGTTGTTTGCGCTTTTGTGGAAAGACAACAAACTTCGCTGTTTCAATAAGATATGTCGCATCGCACCTGCTGGTCGTAAATGCTATTAAACAGATTTTATCGAAACCGGAGACTTAATTTCGTAAATTTTGTGTCACGGTGAGGACCTTGATGCAGCCGCTCCAGCAGTAATTGCAGCCTTAGGAAAGTGTACAACGCGGCCATATGGCGAAGTTGATGCTGAACCGGCAGGTGACAACCGAGCAAGAGGGTCGAATAGGCGCTAGTTTGAAGCTGCCTGAACATATAGACGCACGGCAGACTGCGAAAACTTTGATATTTATTTTGGCAACGAAACTCGATCTGCCTGTAGTGAAGAGGTACGAGACACAAACCACGCAGAACTGTTGGAAGTGTTCGGTTATATCTCCTGTTTTGAGTTTTTTGGGGGTCAACGCTTTTGTTGTAAACACCACAAAATTCAAAATTGCGTTTGCAGTTTTTTTCCCGGTTAACATTATGGGACTAATTAAAAAAGGTGACTAACGGTGACTATTGCCTATGTTGTTCTTCCTTTGTCAAACACAAAATATCTTATTCTAGTTCTGCTGTTTGAGAAATATCCAGTTGAATTGCCGTTGTCCGTTTATCAGAAACACTGTCTTGGTCATCATTTTGATATTGGAACCGAGAAAGCTATGTAAAAGTAGCCTGTTAATTCGCAATATCGCATATAATTGCAAGCTCTTACGCCAGATCAGGGCATGGCTTGTCTCTCATTTATTTCGTTGGCAAACAAACATTCCCTTAAAAGTGTGTACACGCACAATAGTAGCGTCGGAGGAACAAGTGTCGTATTTTCAACTGTGAGCTGTTGTCTCTCAAAAACAAGGCTCTGAACTATCTATGGGTTTTTCGTTTTGGAATAAGGGGTTTTCCGTTACTATTGGATTAATTTCGAACACGCTGCCTGGCACATTTTTGAAGTCCGGAACGAAAAGGGATAGAAAACAAACTGACTTGTACGTTTTTTGACCATACTAGGTGTGAAATGCAGAGATTTAAGTGTTTTGCCTGTAGTTAATGAGAGGTACTAGGGATTCTATTCAAGATATGAATTATAGAAGACAGTTGAATGACCCGCGATTTTCAGCCCTTTAGTCGATGAAGCACCAATGTTGGCGTTAAATAGGTGTTACAGGATTAGCGGTAAGGACTGCGAAGATGCAAGTCAGCAGATGCTTGCTGTGCACTTTTTCATAACAGGATTGGCCAAGGAAATTGAAAGAAGCCAATTAACGTCGTTGTTTGACTTCTCCGAACGAAATCGTCACAGAGTTTTTACGCCCGGCTGTTGATAGTTTTCGTGAATGCCGCCGAAGAATAAAGCGCTTTGCTTCATTTTTCTGCTCATAATCGTGTTCCTGCGCTGGATTTGTCGGGACGCACTTGCGGGGTGGCCAGGCTTCGATGGTGATGTCACAATGCGTCGCCTGCTGCGTTATTGTACAAATCGCCGGTACCTGCGTCACAATGTTCGCGTAGCTTCTGTGTGGTCGCCGAGCATGACCTTTCCGCTTTTAAAATACTGCTGCACGGAGGTAATTACGTGGCCAGGGCGCTAATTATCAGAAATAAACTC
>JGI24022J15233_10001988_pt1 | contig 18370 bp, 13 predicted proteins | sample Ectturendosymbi2_FD_15233 | JGI IMG/M metagenome (IMG submission 15233) | reverse complement strand
GCTACAAGCGTATTCTGGTTCACGAATTTGCCAGACCCCACAAGTTCGCCTTGCCGGTTGAAGTCAGAAGACTCAACTGCCTGTCCTTTGGAGTTGCACTGGTATTTATAATTTTCTGAAGATATAGAATTCCCCATGACCCAATCTGTGACCAAATTTGTGACCAAATCTGTGACCAATTCAGTGACCAAATCAGTGACCAAGTTAATGACCAAATCAGTGACCAAATTTGTGACCATTACGTAATCGCTTCACAGGTCAAAGTCCGTTTGTCGTTAGTATGGCTGCATTACTGCCACACGTCATGTTTTCCTGTACTTGTACTGCGGCACAAGCTAGTTAAGTCTGGTTAAATCTTGTTTACATTCGGATTTGCCCTCCTAACTTTGCCGTGTGCTTCTTTTGATTTGAGCTTTTCCCTCTTCTCTTGCGTGTAGTTTATGGGGACCATATTAACAACACTAGGTCCTATACTTTGTTCGTAAGTTTGTGAGTCGGAGTCCGTTTCCTAAATGCGTTTTTGCATTGTCAGCATTGCGATGTGACACTGCTATACTGGTTAATAATGATACCCGTCAGCAACTTATTCACACATATTGTTCATGCAATCATCAAGTGTCCGTTTCACACAACATGAATGTCTCCTTTAGTTTTTTCCCGAGGTAACAGAAGAGTTCTTTCTTCCATATGTCATTATTTTGCGGTAACAACACGTTGGGGTTAATTTTAACCACAACAATATCATTATATGAAACCGAAAAATATACTATAACAGATCACATAAAGCTCTATCTCTGTCAATTCCTAACAGGGATGTTTGTCTAAAAAGTGCAGTCGCCTTTTAATTTTGGAAAGAATAAATATTGAAAGGAACTGCTGATCAAGCTTAACGGGCGTATTTCCTTCTGCTTTAAAAAGATATAATGTTGCCTTGTTTTACTTCTATTTTTGACCACTATCACATGTAAACTGATGTTGCGTTGCTGACAGCAAAACTTATTTTAGAAAAACATTCCTGTAAATAGACACAACCGCAAGGAAAAGGTGATTCACAGGGGTTGAATGATTAACCTCGAGTTTAAAAAAACCGAATTACTATTTTCTGATGAAAATCAGAAAGGAATCAATCCCGGTCGTGGCTCACAATCTTTGTCTTGCATCATTTTTTGCTTTTCTATCGAACAAACCCATTTTTTGTTTGGTCTCGGCGTTGCTCAGCCTTGCTTTTCAACCGTTTTCAACCAAAAGGCAATTTGTCCAACAACTTTCAATCACCCGCTTTCCAAGATGTCGCTTTACCAAAATCTCCATAGACTAATAAATATGAAACAGTCAAAATATTCGAAAAGAAACCGTGGCCGCGAAAACTTGTTTGGTATTTTTTAAGAGAAGTAAAAATAAATCACAACCAAGGTTTAATGACGCGGAATAGTGGAAATATTGCTTGACCGGCGGGAACAGGAGTTTTAATTCGTTCGGCGAAACAGTCGAGAACATCACGGTTAATAATTTGGCGCAAACCATAGCATACGCATGTCATACATGTCACATGTATTTTTATTATTATCTGTGCTCAGCAGCAGCTTTCAAAGAAGACAATTTCTTAAAGCAAAACACACTGCACATGTGTATGGTGGCATAAAGGACTAAAGCACAAAGGAATGATGACAACGTTGCGACTCGCTTAAAATCTCGCACGCTTGCCTTTTAATCATAAGCAAAAGTTGCTGCTCCTTGCAAAATGCATCACGAAAAACGCACGCAAATGGTTACAACTGCTAGATTCACGATACGCTTGTTTGTCACTTTTTCAGACTACAAAGAATCGAATGCAACGAAAACGTCGCGTGAAAGGATGTGAGATTTAAACTTGCCTCATGATGTCGTTATTGAAATACAAATTAATAAATAAAAAGCTACAATCTTACAAATAAAAAAGTTTTCTCCTGGCCTCATTGCAAAATCAGTTAGGAGTTCATCAAAATGTTTTGCCTAAGCTTGTTATATTCAGTGCAATGGTTGGTGTGTCATTCATTGATGTGAACAAGCAGTAATGGCTGCTAACTTTTTTTACCGCATGTCCCTCGAGCCTCTTTCTCGTGCAGTTGCTATCGCCACTTTCAAATCTTTTACTTAAGCTCAGATTATATCTGCATGTAACAAGGAACGAGTTGGTCACGCGTTGCATAATGCGTCGTTGAGAAACTTTGCGTTCCGGCATTAGTCGATTGCAACATCTGTTGACTCTAGAGTTGCATCACAAAATGAGAACAGCTCATTCTAGTAATTCCAAAATTGAAAATGGGGATTTTGCTACATCATATATACTTGGAAAATTTTGAAAGAATGGTTCTTTATTTACATTTCCAGGCCCATTGTAAAATATGAAAAATCTGCTTTCAAAATCCGTCACAAAGTCAAGTTGCTTTGCCACCATTAATCAATACGCTATGAAATAATAAAGTTCCATTTTTTCCTACCTTGATTGAGGAAAACAGCAATATATTTTCAAAAACTTGCATGGAAGAAAAATCATCTATAAAGAAATCAATGCTAGCTCTCATGGCCAAACCAACTGTTGTCTTATTTAAATACGCTTCTGGCATGATCAGCAGTTGTTACTCTCCTTGTTGATATACTGTATATGCTTATCGACATTTCGCGATTCGTAATTTTTGCAGTAGTTCGAAGAAACTACAAATCAAAAGAAATCACAAATGAAAGTATCAAACGAGCTTTACGACATAACAATGCTAACAAAACCATGGGTGACGGAACCTTTTTCAAAGTGGGGGGCACAAGTGCACATTGAAAAGAAATTATAGCAAATTTTTGTGGTTTGAATTGGCAACTGTGACGTCAAAAGCATTGAAATATGACGTCATTACATATACACCATATGAAGGTCTAAATTACACTATTTTAGACAAAACTACACCATCATGAAAACGTATCGGTGAACCACCTGAAATCAAATAGGCAGGGGCGACCGAGGTCATCAGCGGCACTCGGGCTAAACATACGATTTATTCTGACTGGCTGAATAAAACCGTTCGACACTTGCGTCACTGAAATTTCCATTTGCTTTCATTCTGGCTGGCATTATCGTTGCCCTGTGACGTTATGTTATGTAAAAACAAATGAGAAATTCTCATGATAACTTCTCCATTGTCGAGTAACGTACGTCACAGAGAAATGATAACGCTACAGTAGCGGTTCTAAGGGGGGGTCCTGGGTAGGCCATGGCCCCTCCCAGATTTTTGGCTGGCCCCCTGCTTGCCCCCCCAGTTTTTTGCTTAATTTCACGTTCAAGTTCATTTGATTGACCTATACAGCATACAACTTTCAGCCAGCAAAATTTTAAGCGATTTGAAGACTTTCTGGCGACGGTTCTGACGATATTCACAAGCCTAGGTCACCTGTAACATGAACGCGAAAGGCCAGACATGGAACGAAAATATATGAACAGTGACAAGGCCCAAAGAAAAGAGCCCTAGTTAACAACTTAGTGAAGTGAGACCGTGGTTGGTGGAACAAACATACAAAGCAAGCTTGCGTTCTTCGATATAAATCGTAATCGAAGACTCGGGCGAAGCCCGAGCAACCCGTATGCCGGAGTAGCCACTGGGTTGTTAAAAACACCATGAACACAGCTTAAAAAAACAGGCAAAAAAGACACAGCATTGATGCCCGTCTTAGGCACATTCAAAATCACAACCCTTCTTCATCTTGAACGCAAAAGTATCATGACTAAATACTCATTCGACAACTGCATTAGATACCGGAATGCAAAGAGAAGACAAAACATACGTAGCAGCTAGCAAGTTGTCCGTAAGGATGCCAATTGTGTTGCCAATGCAGAAATAAAATATAGGTATTTAGCGTTGCCGATACAAAACCAAAAACGCAATTGAAATTGATCTGTCAAATATTTCATTTTGCTTATAAGATTCAGTAAAATTTCACTATTTGGAATGGTGTTAAAAGGCTTGAAATTACCAAAATTTTTTAATGGTGTGCCACGAACTTGTTCCTACACACAAGCATATGAGTGTCGGAAGAGGGGCAGGAATTTAAAAATTTCAGCAAAAATGCTGTTGTCTTAATTTCGAGTGTTAAAAAACAAAGTTAACCACTTTTGGCTCCCGTAGAAAAACTTTTGTAAAAATCCACTGATGGTCCCCCGGGAAAAATTCCTTCCGACGCCGATGCAAACAAGCATGTAAAATGACACCATTTTTGTGAAAAATTGTGTTGTGTTACACCATCTGGCAACACTGTTCAACAACACAAATGCGGTAAGCAATCTATAGCAGGGTGACAGACTGTGCACCATGTATTCTGCCACACAATTACGAAATCCTGCCAAATTCACTGTCAAATTACAATATGTTAGAAGTAATATCAACAATATACTGCCAAAATTCTGCAACNTTTTTTCCATGAAGCGATTTACTTTATCACTGGACCCAATNCTAATTGTGTTACTTAAACTTACGATATTTAAGCAAAAAAGTGGGGGGCCAGGCCCTCCCAGAAAAAAANGTGGGGAGGCTTAGGCTCATGTGGCCCCCCCGATTCCGCCACCTATGAACAAAACTACTGTACTGCTCAGGCTAAGAATCAGCGTAACATTATTAGTTGTAACCAACACCTTGATTTTTTTATTTTTAACTCTATATGTACCACAGTTTGCTGGAGGACCCCTTGGATCTTGAGGCCCTAGGCTTAAGCCTACTAAGCCTATTGATAAATCTGACTCTGAGCATAATGGTAAACTTAATGCTATTGACACCACAAATAAAATTGTAAATACTAATTTTTAAACAAGGAAACTATAGGCTGGACGCAAATAACACTATTATTATGACAAAAAAGTTTTTCAAGACTTACTGTTTGACAATATTTGCAGTCTTATTGTAATCATCACAATGCAATTCACTGCAGTTGCACTTGGTTAGTCCTCTTTACGATGTTATGAAAGCTTTTTTAAACAGTAACAAGGTGTTAATGCGGTTTGTTCTTTCCTGGTTATGTGCTGAGCATCAGTACTGTACTTTGATTTTGCCTTTGAAAAAACAGAACACCAGGATATATTTCTCGAAATAAAGTTGAAAAAATGGTTTAGCGTATGTTAGTCTTGGAATAAATCTGACTCTCTAATATTTTCCATTCAAGGTCTCCCCACACTGCAAGTGAGCAGTGTGCTGCAGCAAGCACCGAAATTTAGAGTTTTGTTTTTTCAGGAAATGAAAGCAATTGCAAATAAAAGGATTGACAATATCAAGCGGGTCGACCTTCATGTACGTGAAGAACTCGTTTTGCTTACTATGTTTTCCAGGTTATCACACTTCAAACAAAAATCCTTTCTAGTCCCAATGGGTTTGATCTTTACAACAGGATTGCAAAAGCCACTGGGGGCCTAGTAACTGTAACTGACAAAAGCAACTTGGAAGCAAGCACGAGTCTCTTTAAAAGCCTGACTGCTCAAGGACAGGTAAACAACCTTTTTCTTTAAGGGTCTAAATATTGCTTAGTTTCACACTTTAAGTTAATTGTGTTTCTACAGTTGTTACCGCAGCAGGTAAATGTAACCACAGGGAGCTGTTGCTTTCACATAAAAAGTTATAAACTGCTTTGACAAAGAAATAATTCAAAAAAAGATTTAGCGTGCAAAGAAAAAGAAAGACTTCTATTACTCCATGAGCCAAACACTCATTGCTACGACGTTTACTGATAGTTGAATGCATCGTATGAGAGTAGTTCCTGACATGATTTGGCGTTGATCTGCGAACGTCGTGGCTTGCACACAGTCATTTCAAGAGACAGACAGCTTCAGAAATGTTAGTGGGCATGAAAACATTTTTGTAAACCCGCCAAAAAAAGGGTCAGCGTTGACAAAATTTTACAAAACTGCCAACTGCCAAGCTTTGATCTTGCGATAAAAATTTTTGTACATCTCACGCTCAAAGTCTTAATCACATGGATTTATAAGCAAAAAATACTAAAAACATTCACAGAACTGCAACACAGAGGAAGCGTTAATACAAGCACGCAAACAATATAGAAATTGTATTGTTTACTTTGGAAAATGAGAAAACAGCGACAGAACGTAGAAACAATTTCTCTTTCCGTCAAACTTTTGCTTATGCAGAGTTCTCATAATTAATGACTTGCCAAAATCTCCTAATTACTGCTAATGAACAAAACAGTTTCAATCTATTCAGCTATACTTTTTGGTAGTTTTTTAAAGCTTCAGTGGAGCACAGTGTTTAATGAGTGCGCTATGGTGCAGCAACACTCATACCGTTACTATTTGAAAATTCTTATTCAGACACTTAATATTCTTACTTGACCTTATACCCGTTTTAACCAAGTTGTTTCAGTTTCATGCAATCGTCTAACAGAATAAATGAATTAGAACCAAACAAGAAAAGTCTTTGCTGGGAAAAACCATTACTGTATTCTGCGCTTTCCAACTTCTAACAGTTATATCAATGAATGTAATAAAATTTCAATGTAATAGACGTAGTACAGTATATTTAGATGCATCAGAGCGATTCACACGAAGTTATGAACAATTCGCATTCAAAAACCGAGTGAAAGAAAGAATTCGCCAAAACGTTTCCAAGATAAGATTAGTGAATATCCAGACGTACAAACAAACAAACCAAAATGTGCAGTTAATCAATAAACTAACATAAAACAGTTGTATATAATTTGACGTGTATGGGTATAAACAACAAACAAACAAGAGACAGGAAAACACATATCAACAAACACAACACACAAAATTGAAATACAGAACAAATCCATAAAATTTAGGCCGCTAAAGTCAAAAGTCATTCACATAAGAAAGATAATGGAGGGCAAGCAATGCATAAAGAATTGAGACATATACAGATGAAGAAGTGAGTCATGCACATAGGTGCTAAAAGTGAGTGACAGTGGGGGCTATGAAGCGGGAAACCATGCAGTAAACATGACATTATATACGACGTGCATGACAGAGGTAGAAAGCAATCTTTAGCAACACAGACCACGAAGAAACAGTAAAGTTACCCGATGACCATGCTAAAGTATCACAGTTGCTTATGAAGCTCGCAGGGTACACAGCATACCAAACGAGATTGGAGAGACATTGGTGGAAATTACATATCAGCCAGTCAGAGTTTTCAAATATTGCAACATATTGCACAATGATTAACAACACACAGTAATCCATTTAGAGATGAGAACATGAAAAACTGTGTGGCTATTAAGTGGGTTAAGTAAATAGGTTTGAAAATAAAAAAATGGTTCACATACTATGACAAACCCACTAAGTGACCAACCTTGTGACTTTTACCATCCACTTCTACCTGATAGTTGCTCGATGAATGCAAGTTGTTGATACACCACGAATATTATGAAATGCATGTATCGCATGACGTCTCCCCTTCCATTCAATGCAAAACATGACTATCTTGATTGAGTTTATACAGAACCTTTCCAAGGTTGTTAGTCTTTGTTGCATTTCCACGGTCGCCAGATTTCGTGCTTAGCCTTTCTTTTCACAAACAGGGTTCTACAAGGTCGTCATCATCAAAGTGAGGATTGTTGATTTTCCAGGCAGCGATATTTTTGAAACACTGCTGTTTTTTTTCAAACCAAGCATCACTTGTAGTTTTACCGGTATTTTTAAAACATATTTTCTGAAACAAAATTTTAAAGCCAGATTAAGACATTTCAATTATAAAATTACTTTTAACATCTCAGTTTCCAAGTTCTCAAAAATTGAATTGATTCTTCAGGTAAAACTGGCTATTGGAGTTGACAGCACAAAACCAACCGTCGATTTTGAAGTAGACACAAGGATTACTGACGTTACTATTTTGTTAACTGGAAAAACTGTGAATCTCGACCGCATCGAAAAAGACGGTAAGCATTTGCTCATAACAAAATATATCGACCACGTGGTTGAGCGTTATAGGCAATTAAAAAGAAAATAAGTCTGTAGTAAATTGGGAAGATTATGAACAAAAGTCGTTTCAGTGAAAAATCTTTGAATTAAGCCCTTGATAATTACAATATTTTATAGAAAGTCACAGTAAAATACAAAAGTATATGGCAAAAATTGCAAATAAAATCGCAAAGTCGAGGAAGTAATTTATCATGAAGAATAATGTAACAAACGAAAAAAGTAGAACTATTATATCACTTCGTAAAGGATAGTTCTAAATGAGGTTAAATGTAGACACAAAGTTTTATTCACAAGCATGTTTCACTTTCTCAGTCATAGTTGTCCATATTCCGTTTGCAGTGAAACTGAAAACCATTATTATCTCTTGCGTGTTTCGCCAGATCTTTTGATGGCATAGTCGCTTTCATGGTATTAGACAAGGGTCGGGAACCTTTTTGGCTAAAGGAGCCATGAAACTTACGTATTTTTAATTGTATTTCCGTGAGAGTCATGTAATACTTTTCAACACTTAATGCAGCTAACTTACGAACTAACGTATGCATTTTTAAGCAAAATCAACCATTTTAAACAATGGTAAATGTTTGAATTTTCTCTTTAATAGCATGCTTCTTACTGTTAATGTGACTTCTGGTGCTGCACGGTGTTGCTGATGGTTTTGTAGGAAAATTACAGAAAAAGTTTCATTCGTAACAATCGTTTTAAGAAAATATCATGCGAGCCAGATGCCGTCATCAAAAGAGCCACATCTGGCTCGCGAGCCATAGGTTCCCGACCCCTGGTATAAGAGTCAAATTATTTTGAAAATATTATTTGATGCATTAGGGGGGTAAAGAAAATTTTCCCCAAACGAGAAATATAACTGAAGCTACTTTCTTTGCCAGATGTTTGCTGTGCTTGCAATAGAAAAAAACGAGTCTTTTGAATAAAATACGGCAGTTGCTTTCTGCAAATATCCCTGTCTTAAAGTACCTTGACCAAGTTATATAAACAAACTTCAAAACAAAATTTTTAAATTCAAACGTTTAGAAGTTTCCATCTCTTCAAATTAATTACCATGCTTGATATTGTATGGTTTAATAGATGTATGTTTAGACAAGCAAGCATACAGTGATATTTTAATTAATATAGTAAATTTGCTCCTGCGCTCAACTTCGGGCAAATGAATTGCTTCCGGCAGGTTTTCCACTTTTGTGCAAGTTGTAGATGCTATACAGTACTTTAGAATAATTGTGATACACCGGCTCAAATGTAAGATGTTCCCATAAACATTGTAAAATCGCAAGATTGTGCGTTGAATCTCTCATTAACTTTCGCTTTCTCTTGTCAACAACAGAAGTTTTCTATTTTGGGGTTGGTCTAGTGGTAACTCATGTCTCAACATTTTTAGGCTCTATCGTTGTACACGAAACTGTGGCCCAGGTATCCGGACTTCTGCTACTACGTCTGCAAAATCCTGCTGCAGGAACTTACCAAGTCATCTTAAACAGTGCAAACTCTTACAGGTACTTTGTATTTTTTCATGAACTTGGATTCGAAAATTAACTTTCACTGAAAGATCAAACTTCGAAAAATCTTCCCTTTGCAAAACAGGAACTGTGGTTCAAAATATATTGATTTGGAAACAGAAAGTAGTCAAGACAAGTCATTTCTTAGGAAACCGACATCTCAACTTTTGCTTTTTCAGGAAAGCATCCGTTCTTACAGTCATACATACACGGTAAAAGTTAGACAGATTGCCGATTTTGGCTTATCTATATTCTTATAAAACAGTATGCAAACAAAGGTAAAGGCCACTGTCATAAGCGACTGTAGGTATGGAGCGTGCAAAGCAATTTGTGATCAAAATGTTATACTTTGCGATAAAACATGCGCACGATGGTTCCACTACATTTTCGCCGGATCAAAGGAGGAGCGATCTGATGTCTTTTGCAAAACAAATTACAATGACTGTGCGTGTCAATACTGTCAAGGTTAGGATAAGGCTAGAAGCATCACTTATTACGAACAGAAAGAAATCCCCATTGTATGGGGAAAATGAAAAACACAATAGCCATCCGAACAGGTCGAAATTGTGCACATGAAAAAATTTTCAATGGATAAAAATTGCATGCAAATGTCAAGAGGAAAAGCACTGATTGCTAAGTTGTCTCATTTATAGGACTCTTCAACTGCACTAAAAAAGGAGCCAGTACCCATTCGCATGCTACAGATTTTCTTGCACTAGGCCTCCAGAAATCATCATTTGAATCAAAACATAGAGAACATATGACTTATGAAAGACAAGAATGGTGGCAACACGGAAAGCTACAAGAATTTGTTTCAGAATGCGAAGCCTTTCAATCAAGACTTAACGAACCAGTCAAACACAAACAACAATCAGACCCCTTTTTCTCCAGACTAATGCTCAAGGAACAAATAAAAGAAAGGCCCCTAAAGTTGTGAATTCTACCAATGATGTTGACAGAACACGTGCCATAACTGAGGACACCAAACACAAGCTGATATAAAAGCACCAAAAGCACGTGACATTGGAGTTCAGCATAATTTCATTCTTTCTTTGTTTACATTTTCAAAGATTTTGCTCTATTTCTTTCTGTTTTGATGTAATCACCAGACGGATTGTAAAATCCTTCAAATGGGTCTGTCTCGGCGCTAGCCTTTGTTGCGGGCTGTGGAGAGCTAGACGTCATAGAGTTTTTAATCATGTATCTGACAACCTTTCGCTAGTTCTGACATCTCACGAATTACGCGCATCAATAAACTGCAGCCTCATATTCCCTAAAGAAATTGCTTACGGAACGGAAGATGATCAGCGCAAATACTTATCACAATTTAAGCAGCAATTTCGACAGCAATTAATCGTCGAATACGGTTTCTGAAACTACAGAAACAAAACAAAGCATTCAACCAGTGCAGCTTCGACTGAGAGAACAGACTTCGCTGTCGGTAAGCCGAGCACATGGCAAACAATAGTCTTTTCCAATTACACAAGTACACCGTTGCGATTATGTACTGTGAAGAAAACATGCAGCTCAAACACACGACTGTTATCCAACTACAACTACTTCAACGCAGATTGGCAAAATGCAACTGCACGCTATTATTGCAAACGAAGAATACGAACCAAAATGATGTAGGTTCCACAGCTCACATTTACTGTCTGTATCAAAAAGCTGGCTGTTTCAAATGGCAGCATATGGAGTTGGATTATACGTAGCGCCGGGAAACGTTAACTGGGAAATAAGCGGAGCGGCAAATTTACGGTTCTTTTTGCACGAGGAGAAATGGAAAAACAAGTTGTGTAGTCATCGCTGTCGCAAACTGTGCTAATGGACAGTAGTGGACACAAGGGAGTAACAAACTTTCGATCCCGGAAAGGCGCATACGCCAAATGTAAGGTTATGGTTTAAGACAACACTATATATACCAGACATGTTTAACCCTGGAGAGAGCTCACGTTAAATTCGTCTTCCAGGTAAACACAGCGTGTAGCAGTGCCGTAGGATCGGTTACGCGATGTCAATTAGGTTCGTAGTCACTGCGCGCCTTTAACAATCACCCACAATCGTAGGACGGAGGAGCACGATTTGGAAGCGACGCAAGCAGCGACACACACAAACACAAGGATAAAAACAGTACGAAGACGTCCTGGCAAGTCGGTTGCCACTGAGCCAAGGTCATCGCTTGGCATTTCTGTAGGGAAAGTCTATAAATATTCATGACCACCAAGCCATGGGCTACCTGCAAAAAACGGACACAGTCCATAGTCTACACCAGTGCTTCTCAAGCTTTTGCGGTTTCGTTCACCCCTTCCATCGGTTGCTGCATTCCCATTCAGCCTATTGCGAATGTATGGCCAATAATAGTCATCATAGTCATCGAGTGTTCATTGTTAGACCACGGTGTTTGCCCTATTGTTCATTCACAGCATGCTTTCCGACACGCAGCAAATCGGCTACCACATGCAATAATGGTTTGATCACAGACTCAGTTTCACAAAATGTTTTTTTCGTTTCATCAGCACATGGGCTATTTCAAAAGAGGAAAGGAGAGACGTTTTGCCAGCCAGAGTCATTTACGATAGATGAATGGAGGGAATTTTACTGTTCGCATATATAATTGTACTGCTGCTTGAAAAATTACGAGGACTTGTTCTGGTAAATGCCGCGTTTGTTGTGCAAAATGACTGCACAGTTTTGAATGAGCCAAAAAGTGGTTGCTACATTTAAAATAGCAAAACAAGCATTGAACAGACAGCTGATAGCTCGATTCTTCACTTTTGGGATGAAAAAATCTAATCTTAATATAATATCATCATACCTTTTTTGCCTTCCAACTTTTGAAGGCAACTTATTCTCGATGCTAACATTCCTTTTCAAACCTGGTTGTACTGCGAAGCTGATGAAGCTGGCGTATTCTGATCGATTTCATGTGTAGCTTTATTTACTTTCATCAAAACATAGTGTTTTTTGTACGTATTTCGCAGACCTTCTACAGGCATTACCTGATACATAAATGCGTATTAGATGTTGGATCCGATATCAAACTGGTAACAAACAAATATAGGCTACTCCTGTACTACGATTGGTTAGCCCTGCACTTCGACGGATAAGGCTATTGTGATGAGTGTTCAGGTGCCTGAAACTTTCAAAAGTACTGCAATTCTAGCAGATATTTTTGCGCAGGAATACAGGACGCTCATGCAGAGAGCACAGCAAAGATTCCACCACTCGATTGAATAAAACATGGCATCTCTCGGAGAAATCTATTCCCATTACGTAATGGACGCAGTTAATAGCACAGTTTTTCTGAAGTGATAAGTCGCTAACTGCTGAAGACGCAAGTTAGCACGCTTGAAGTTTGCAATTTTATTCGCGATTGTTGATAAGTTTTGGGTAAAAAAAAACAAGACATGTGCATGTTATCAGAGGATGCAAAAATTAGGAACAGAAATTTCATTCACCCTTCATTCACCCCTCTTCTTTTATTCACCCTTGCAAAATCTTCATTCACCCTGGGGTGAACCATTCACCTGTTAAGAAGCACTGGTCTACACAAATTCGTGGCAACAGACCCAGGCTGTCACTTGTCCTGCAAGAAAGACAACAGTCATCGTCATCGTGTGTGCCTTTAATCATTGTGTGTGCCTTTGGTGCGGCAGGACAGTTTTTGCAATAAATGAACAGTCCATTTTACAGCCAAGCCTCGAGGTTGATTAGATCCACAAACAACTTTTCAATGAAGGGCCACCTCGCATGCGCTGACCGGAGCTGCGGTCAAGAAACACAGTTTTGTGATTGGCCGTTGGACGATACTGTTCTGGTGCGGACGGAAACCGTTCGTACACAGACTTTGTCATTTGAAAGACGCGACCAACGCGCCGGTGGCATCTTGGAGCCGTCACATCAAACCATGTTGAGTGGTTTGTTAGTGGGTCACGCCAAAGGGCACGCTCTTGCACCGTTCTTGCACAATATCGGGCATTGACGAATGTTTCAAAGGTGTGGTGGAAGAGTCATTCAACCCATGAAACAGTTCTGCGCACCATAGAAGACGGCTTACTCCCCGTTTTGAGCCAAGCGACTTCATTGTCTGGCAGGTGCTTCGTTGGTCGTTTCCCAGAGCGGTACCGCTGTTCGATGAACTCTTCTTGAACTCAGTGCCATCCGCTGCCAGTCGATGTAAAAACAAGCTGATCCAAAGTTATTACGAGTAGATCGACCTTACGAAAGTCCGAAATTGAATCGGACACCGATGAACTGCTTTCGCTGAAAACACAATGCTGACCTTCCAGAGGTTCTATACCAGTAGTTCTTAACCGAGGGAGCACACCTCCCCAAGGGAGCGTCAGTAAATTTTCATGGGAGTGCGAGCCCTTAAACGCTCTACAACAGGCATGTGCAACCTTTTCCGCTGCCGGCCAATTTCGAATTTTGGAAAATTACCGCGGATCGCATCAATTTTTATTGGATGAAACTTTATTTATTCCCTTAAAAAATTAGTTTAAGTGGTCACTCAACAGATATGGAGTGTATGGTGTAATTTTCTCTGTTTCAAGCTACCAACCACATGCTGGCGACAGGATTATTGAAAAACTGTGAATTAGATGAGACATATGATAGAGTTACCATATCTGCAGAAGTAAAAATCGTGACAGTCTCAAAGGCTACTTTTCGCGGCAGCAAACAAGCGCTATACGGCATTTTTCAGTATGCTCTTGCAACTACCAATCCACCGCAAAACAGCATCACTATCACTATTCAGGCAAAATTACTGTGGAAGCTGGAAACAGCTAAATAAGCAAAAGTTGACACTCTCATCTTCACAGCACATACACATTGTTTCAAGTTAAAACGAAATTTACTAACTGGAAAACTTCTGGACATCAAAGCATTTTTAAAATTATTTAACCGTCACTGAAGGCTTTTCCTTTCTGTGCTATTGCTTCACTAAAGTTGAAGCTCAATTTAGTCCAAGCTGCGTGTTGTTTTTGCAGAGATATCATTTTCTGTTGCCCCTTGCAATGACTTCTTCAATTGCTGGACTTAATCCACCCGCAACGACCTAAAATTCCCTCGTATCGCACTGAATGCCTGGAGGTGTAGTGCCATTTCATATTAAATTTTTTCAGACAAAGCATGCAAAGAGCCCTTTCATTTTGTTGAACAACAAAATACTTCATAAACCGCTCGTCATTAAACATCCTCCTTTCATCAAGACTGTTTCGTTTTTTTCGAACACCTTGAGATTAAATTTCAGCTAAAAGTGCTGCTTTCATGAACTGCAAAACAAGTATTATTATTATCAATGATTGCCAACCCTTCCAACACCCCTTTCCCTTGTCCTGCTGAAAATTTTTATCACTTTGCCTATAATCCCAAAACCAATACCAACACTTGCGAAGCCACAAACAATATTGCATTCTCAATTGAGTTAATGATGTCAAGCGAATCAACTGAAATCCTTTCTAACTACTTTACTCATGCTAAAATCGAAACTAACAGTACTCAGTTCGCACGAAAAACTGCCTGTCAGATCCTGACGAATTTTTCGAATAATTTTACACAGCAAAACCTCGTATATGAATCGCAAAGAAAATCTCTTACATCACAAAGAGCTTAATCTGGACTGTAGCGTGACAATTAGAGATGGGGCGAAAAGTTGTATTCGCTTGTGGTCTATGGTTCCCAAGTATTTAAAAATTGTTACATTTCTTTGTTCGTGAATGATTGTGAAATAAGTGGCACGAAAAATTGAAGAATACAATTCATTTGAAATACCATTTCAAAACCATGAATAAAACCAAACGGGCCGCATCTAACAACGAAGCGGGCCGCACTGCGGCCAGCGGGCCGGGGGGTTGCACTTGTCTGCTCTACAACATGGAAAGTTTGATCAATAAATTGACCAAGAAATACGTTTGCGTTTGCAACTTCTTCAAAGTCAGGGAGCTTGAAACAAAGAACAATTACATAAGGAAAGCGTTGTAGAGAAAAGGTTAAGAACCACTTTCTGCACGCATGTTCTTCCTTATTAAAACAACGATGTGGGCCATGGTCGGGGATCACAACCTTCAAATCCAGCAAAGGAGAGCCGACGATAAGCGGTGACTTTGGCTGTCGGCTGTTACGTTAACATATCAGTCACAGAATTTGGCGCGAGCACAACACGCGCCTTGCGTCCTGCCGAACTGGTTGATTCACTAACGGGTTCTTTCGCGATTTGATGTTTTGGCAGGGCATTGGAAAGACCTTTACAAGTATCGCTTTGTCAGTGTCTGAAAAAATGTAGCTTCTACAGCATTGCTCACCGAAGAACTTTCTGCACGATCCACGTTTTGATCATTGCATCTTTCAACTTCAGAATTTTGACTCACAATATAGTCACGATTGTCAATGCCAATTCGTGGTGTGCAACATCCCACTTGGAACAGACTTATCAAATTATCGGGAGTGACCAAAGCATCTCTCTTGCTGGCGTTGGTTAATAGCACGCAGTTGTTTATCCGGGATGGATCCGGGTGCAACGAAGCAATCGTTGTTTTTTCGCGAAAAGCGTCAAGACGGTTATGGTTGATCAATCCACCACGACACCATTGCTTTTATCCCAGCAACCCCGTTTGAGTTTCCTCGAATATCTCCACTCTGTCGTGGCGTTTTAGCAAAGTTTTTTTCCAGGCAACTATGTTCGAGCTTTCTCGAATGAAACCATGTAGTGGTGCAGTTGTCATCGCTAAACCGTTGAACTATCTACCGCTTCGAAATTCAAATGAGCTTCTACTCGTAGTATGAACGGATACGTATTTGACAATCGTCTTTCTCGACAATTACTCCCATTGCCAGCCAGGAACGCCAATTCTCTCCCGGTAAAGAATGTTGCAATCATTTTGCGAGGCACCCGTAATAGCTTGTTTTACCACAGCAAAGGTCATTAGTTCTTTAACTAGTTCATTGTTTACACGATTTTACGGATTTGTGCACGTGCACATTGACAGGAGTCGTCTTACTTGCAGACTCAGTGTTTAAAATACTTGTCTAGGCTAGGTGCCCGCGAAGCGCCTGTACATGTAAAGAAAATCTGATTCCTTTAGCAAGCATCTCCGCTCACCTTTTGTCACCGGCACCGCGCAACTTCAGCTCAGTCTCTTTGCCCCAAACTGTGAGCCCCACGAGCAGGTGAAGCACTTTCTGCAACCTTGTATAGATGACGTCAGGCGGAGCACATGATATTATCAGAATCTTTTTTGCTCAAGCTGCAATCCCGCAGCCAGCGCGTCGAATTCGTTTATAAACGTATTTGCCATGGCGACTTCCATTGCTTACTAGTCAGTAAGACTGTCTCAGCGATCGTCGTGAATGTACGGAAAGTATTGGTAATAGCAAATCGGTTCAATCAACGTTCCATCACATGTGGAAGCCTTAACTTTGGCCTGAACGGCAGTTCACAGGCGTGTGCATTCCCCACTCTTGTTATGCCATGTCGACTTGGTTTAAAGTCGCTCCACGCCTTTAACAGAGGCTTTGTCACAGAAAATGTAATTGAACGTTTACTTCGCCATGCAGCGTGAAAAACAATCGTGTAACGGTTTAATTTGCTCATAGGTTGACTGCTTGACTGATCTGTGAACTTAACAAAAGGAATCTCTGGAAATATCTGAAGATATTCATACTTTCTTTGATAGCTCAACATTTTCAAAATCATTTTAAGATTTTTTAATCTTGTAGTATAAAATCAGTTAGTGAAAAAAATAGCCAACAAAATAAGTCTTGTTTGAGTTCGAACACGTGGTAAATGTTCAAATAAAATATATATATAATTTTTGAATAGTTTTCAAGTAGAAAATGGGAAGCTTACGTAATGTGTCTGACGTTTACTTTCTTTTAACGTAAGCATTTCTAAAACTTGTCTAGTTAATTTAACTAACGGATTATACGATACGCAATGTACTACGTCGACGCATTTTCCTCGAAAACATTTTTTTGGCAGAGAGGTATTTGAGCATTATTATCACTAACTCAATAAAATGGTTTTCAGCTTTTGTTTCTCCTTTCCAGTGAAACCGGAGATGTGCATTAGACAAAATTACATTCTCTGACCTCATGTTAGACGCCTTTATTATTTTTATTTCTCCTGTTGTTTCGCTAAACGTTCTACTGCTAAGTAAATTATTTGAAAGCGCTGTTTGCATTTTGCAAAAGATAGGAACTGCTGCTAACTGATAAGCATGTTGTCTTCAGCTACGAAATGTTCGGTAAGAGCACTAGCGGAGCGACTCCTGTTCTTTTCGAAGTGATCGGCAATGCCACGGTACACCGAGCACAGCCCAGAGCAGGTGAGAATGTAACGAAGAATAAATATGTGCATAGTGGAAAAGCATCTGTTGTTGCAAATTTCATTGTCAAGGTGCTTTTTTGCCTTCTACAGCGTTACGATTCCACCTCAAAATATTTTTCAAACAAAGAGATCTTTCGATAAGATTTGATGAAAACTGCTCAGTTTGACCGTAATACAACTTGAAAATGCTTTTCTTTGCTGTCATTAACATACTTTATTCATGTTTGCTTCACCGCCCTGAAGTTCTTAACAGTGATGGTTCGATCAAAGCGTGGAAATTTAGTATTTGAAACAATCGACAAGATGATGAAAGAAACTAGTAAGTTATGGCTAGAAAATTAATCCATAATTTAGCAACTTCGATTCTTAGATANGTGCATTGCCAATGAGAAAAGTTATCAAGTAATTTTGGCTTATGAGTAAAAGAGACGCAAAATACTGCTACCACTGATACGGAAAAGTTTTAGGTGAAGTATCACGGTAGTCATTTTGGAGATCATATTCTTAAAAATGCCATACAAACAATAAAATATGTCTAAATCAGGAAAAACAGGATAGTATCGGTAAACTTTG
>JGI24022J15233_10001984_pt1 | contig 18375 bp, 13 predicted proteins | sample Ectturendosymbi2_FD_15233 | JGI IMG/M metagenome (IMG submission 15233) | reverse complement strand
CAGAACGACTACTTTCACTTTCGTTGAAGTGACGTGTGGCTGTTTGTCTTTTGCACTGTTAGTTTTTCTTTTCTGAAAAAAATTCTCTTATCGTATTTATTTGCGTAATTTTCTCAACGGTACAAAAACGAGAGTTGTTTCATTTCGTTTTATATTGTAATTCTTGTACTGTTCTGCTAAGCAATAAATGAAGAACGTTAACTATCAAGGGATTCGAGAGGTTACAACGGCAAGCTTTAGTTTTTAGGAAAAGTCAATGTAAAAATATCAAAAATTAATGTGAATTTCGAAGCAGGTTAGTAAATTGCGTAATTAAAAGTAGTTCAGTTGAGTTCAGGAAATTCAGTTCAGGAGAAATACTCGGGCTCAGTGTTTGTGAATTAGGCAACTTAAACACATGACAAAGGCATAGTTGAACATGTATTTTTTTAAAACATGCATTTAGTTGTGCTGTTACAGTCGTTGTTTGCTGGAACTTTGTTCTCCGCATGTGGAAACTAGTTTGAAGTAAAATGGGTTGGAGAAATGTTGGGAATGGTAATCCATATCAGCTGTACTTACACTGGAAAACCAATTTATTCAGACTGCACTTGATCTTAAAAATTATTGTTGTTTTAGTGATAAATAGATGTACAGACCCAAATTTATCTTATTGCACCGGGGCCGCCACATAGAGCTTCCATCAGTGAACGACTATCACAGTTCAGTAGGTGTTTTTCTTGGAAAACTATTCAAAAAGAAATTTTAGAATTTCAAAGTTATCTATTCATTTTGAAAAAAAATAAATTAGATAACTTCGTTTTGAAAAAAAATACTTTAGCTGCCGGCAATTGCAGTGACACTGCGAGCTCACTGGTTCATGTGTTTTTTTGGTTGGTCTGCTCACAGTATTTTCGACAAATTTATAATCCACACAACATTATTCCTTATCAAACTTTTCTTTGAAAAACTATANCTTCAAATCTTTCACCACAAAAGCGGTTCTAGATCGGTCTCAACCAAACTCCTCCAGTGTGCTAAATACTGCCTGCTAGTATAAAAATGTTTACAAATGCTTTTGTTAAGCTCGTTTAGCAATGCTAATAAATGACATTCAAAGATTAAGCAAACATGTACTGTATTATCTTGTTTTATTAGGAAAAAATGAGTGTTCATCATTCTGCCATATAGTTGTTTAACAACACTATAACATATGTCCAGCCTAAAACAAGCATCACAAGGTCTGATCCCAACAACCTCAATTTTTACACGTTTCATTTCCATAATTTTGAGGAAGTTCTATGCAGCAAACATAACCTCAAACCTTAAGCTTTGTTTCTGCGTATGCTGCAGAGATGATCTCGTTTAGATCGGTTGGTTATTTTCTAAATACGAAGTGCCATTTCATAAAAATGTCGTGCCATGCTTATACATGATTTCCAAAATTCAAACGGTTGTTAGGTCAAATGCCAAAATCCTTCTTCGCTTTCCTTTGGAAAACCACATAATGTCAAAACCCTTTAAGGACTGCAAAGCCACACTTGTGGCTTTGACTTTGTCCGGTCAAAATTTACCCACCGATAGAGCTAGAGACATGTTCAAACCCTCTGACGAAGCACAAAGTCTCCTAGCTTCTACTTAAAAAAACTTTGGGGAACTATTTTTGGTGTGGCGTCACGACTGCATAGGTTTGGAGATTTTTGCATGACGTAATCATGGCCTGAGATAAACACTCAAGAGACAATTTCACCGTTTTATCTTTTAAAAGAATCTAGACAATAATCCGCATCTTAGAGACCTTGACTGGCCATCTAGTCTCAGTGGTAGGTAAGTTATGGCCTGAGAGCAAAAAGTTAATCAACTAAGTGATTAATTAATTAATTACATTAATTAACTAATGTATAATATTCATTTTCTCCCGCCTTTTACACGATGTAAATAACGAGAAATCTTATTCTGAGTTAGTAACATCATGCGTAGCTTTTCTGAGATGTCAAAGAAAATAGCAAGAAATCATAAAAGATTCTGATCCTATATTGGGAAAAACGATCTTAAGCATTTTGTTGGACGCGTCGAACATTGTACGTTGAGCTGTATTGGCTACTCACAGTCATAAAAAAAATTAATATCGACGTTGCTGTTCCAAATATTTTTTGTAGAAACACAACAAGTTAGAGTCAAAGATATGGCTGCAACCATTTTTTGAAGCAGTGGTTTTAAACCTGGGGGTCGCGACCGCCTTGGGATTCGTTTGCCGTTTTTCTAGGGGTTGCGAGAGCTTCTGACAAAAATATTCATAATTTCTTCTGTATTTTATATTTCTTATATGGAACCACTTTTTGTCGTAGCCAAAAAAATAGGATCACCTGACAAAAATGACCTACCTTTTCATTCAAAATTTTTTTGGGTGTGATTATGACCATTACAAAATTTTGAGTGTGATTATAACCATTACACTACTGTTGCGTTGGCAACGCATGAATAACTTTGTGACGTAAGAATGTGCGGTGTGTATAAATTATATATCTGATTGGTGGAAGCTCAATTTGGGAGTTATTCTTGTTTTCAATGAGTAGTGCTGTGGAGTGAATTGTAAACGACATGGGTTTCCTTCACTGATGCTGCCATGGGGATGAATTTAATAAATGAGTTTTTGTTGAACATAGTGATATCGTACGTTGTTTTTTGTCATTGCGATTTTCTATTGTACAAACGCAACTGCATTTCATATGCCTGATTGGAAATTTGCGGAAGGGGGTCGTTAGGTTAAATTGGGTTTGAAAATGAGTCGCTGTATAAAAGGTTGAAAACCACTGTTTAAAGGAACGCATACTTCGCTAATAATTACGAAAAAAACATTCCGAATTTGTGCTGTTTGTGGTTGGAATTAATTGACAGCGTTGAAAAGTTATGGTTAATGCTGATTTATTTAATTTTGGCTAGTGCTGTTTTAGAAAAGGAATATAAAAGTCCAACTGTTTCAACTGATTAGGAAATCAAGAAAATGGATTGCCAAGCTGTGGTACTACTGATATTTCTACTGTTGACTCATGACGTCACGTTGGTAAGCCACGTTTACACATCTAGCAGTCAACATTTACTGAATGACATGTACATCATGAGTCAAACGGGTAAACAAATGCCATGCAGTGTAGACTCCATTATCCGCGTTCTGTTCGCCACCAACGAGCTGGATTATTTTATGTCCACTCCGTTTTGAAGGACATCAACCTATTTTATGTTTGCTGACTGCATTGAAACACGGCAACGCAATGTTTGCCATGATGAACTACAATCTCAAGATAGAGCAGCTGGAGACCATTTTATCTGACCACAGAAAAACATATCTTCTTCGCGATAGGCATGAGCAAGGGCGCTTTAATATGCTACCTAAATTGTTTCCTATATCGTGTTGCTTCTTCAGTTGCATTCCCTCATATTTTGTTTGGAGTTTGTATCATGGCAACCAATGACAAAAGAACCTCTCAACACCTGTAGTTAAATCGGGAAGTCCTCAAACCTGGGCAGCAAACTAAGCAACAGCATCTGCACAATTTACAGAACGTTTGAAATTTTACACGATTTCTTTGATTTTTCTATGTTTTTCGATAAGATACAGGAGTGAACCACCCAATATAAACTTAGTATGTTTAATGAGCAACATTGTAATATCCATGGCATTTATTACGATTTTTTGTGAAAGATATTGGACCCAACGAAGCGGAAACGCATCGAAAAAGAAAATTGCGCATGTGTTTTAAAATAGTCAAGAAATATTTATGCATGACGTTAGAAGGGGAATCGTAGTCATTGACTTTGACACGTGTAAGAGGATGTAACTTCTCTAAAGAAATTATACAATTATCAACATGGTGGTAAACTATTTTATTGCCTTTTGGTTAAATATGCTACTGTAAATAAAGCAAGGAACACTCATCCAGGTCAGAAAACGGCATGCGTAACTTATTTTAAATCTTGAACTTTCACTCATTTCAAGCTGTCCATCAAGGTAATACTTTGTTGATATAATCATGTATCATTGTCTTCTGTTTGTTGTTTTGCTTGCTAGATAGCTTTCAGATCATTGTTACAGTAGGCTGTTGTTGTTTTTTATTCGTTATTATTTGAAAATAAATTAATAAGTAAGAGAAATGCTGGAGCTATTGAAATTTTATCTAATTGACAATAAAACGTTTTTATTTGAACTACAAACTGTTGGGAACAAAATGAAAAAAACTAAGTAATTGTTTTTTCGCCCTATTACCACGCTGTCGCTTAAGTTGCCAACAAAACAACATTTAGCCAACAACGAAGACAAGGGCTTCGAGCAGAGTTTCCCACATGAGGTCCTTGAATGTGAAGCAGAGGATCCATGAATTATAGCCTCCTCCCGTATAATAACAAATGGTGAACAATATTTTGGTGATTATTTATGTAGCAATCTCATAAAGAGGATCATTTCAGTTCAATGATTCCAAACTTGTCATAAAAGATCCCGCATCCCTTCATGTTTTCAAGACATAACTCAAGAGTGGCTATTACCTGACTTGTAGCAATTGTCAAGTGTCGTGTGATAAGCGAACGAAATAAATGAAATAAAAAACGGAAAAAAGACCACGCACGTTGATCCAGAGAGATAAAGTGAGTAGAAGGACATCAATAAAATTTATTGCAAATATTTGCAAGCAAAGGAAAGTAGTTACAGTCACCAAAAATATAACTGGCATGATGGTTCGGAAAGAAGTAAGGCAATCAGAGGCAGAAAAATTGACATTTATAGAAGAGTTGTTCCCTGAAGTACATAATCGTACTACTGCCTGGAAAATATGGCAATGCGAAAGAAACTCTAACAGCTAAGGCGTTTATGTTGCAATATTACTGAATGTACGTACAATACTGTAGTTGGGATGTTTGTCCGAAAAGCATTTGTCCCTGGTGCAAGCGTAGCAAGGGAAGCACGCGCAGCAAAGTAGTAACACGGTGCTTTTTCCGTAAAGGCGGTGCAACGGATGTTTAGAAACGCAAAATTGTTTTCATAGTTTTAGCAAAGATGCTTTACAATGCTGAACACTTCATGCCATGTTAAAACGTCTGAATGTTCAGGATATTGTGTAGTCGTTTTAAAAACATTAGTTACCTACTTCATATTGCTAACTGTAGCCGTTGTTGTCTGTTTATGCCTCTATATTTTTACTGTGTTATTTGTACTGCATAATGTAAAAGAGAAAAATGTTTTATCGTAAAAATCGTTTTTCTTTTCCATGAACCAAGCTTTTAGAACACAATTTTGGTAAATGNTCTGAAAACTAACNTATTTTATGGTTTTGGTGTCAACATTTCAATTGTTTTTCAGGCCTACGACTACTGCGGAAATGGTTTTTATTGCAATGGTATGTTAACAAAAAGCGTTTGTTCTAAATATAAACGTAGAGCTTTATTAAATAACACAGAAAACACTTTACTCTAGTGTTATTACCATTCTTGAGTGCACATGCGTTGTTTCTCGAATTAATTGATGCAATTTGTAAACATGTTGGCAGCAATGGAGTTTTTATCGTAATATATGATAATGATTGAAATTTGTAATAAAAAATTGTGGCATAAAATAACACAGTAACATAGTAAACAAAAAATTCAAATGATCAAAGAATTATATTTTTACTATGATTTGACAAAAGTTTTTATAAATATTTCTTTGTACAGGCAAACGCAAGTTGACAATCAAGATATATAGTTTCAGTTTTATTAGGTGCGACATCAAATTGATTATTATAAAAAAAATAGAATCACGTATTTTTGAAGTAAACAAATTAGTTCAAATTTAGTTTGTGAAGATTGTGTGGTCAGTATATTTCAGGTACATAAAACTTTTTTTCAATAGAATGTATAGCAACTAGATACCGACATGTAATAATTCTGGGTTTACTGTCACTGCTAAGGAAGCAAATGTTCAAAATCGACGGTAAAAACAACTGTTAACACTAAAATGCAATTTTAAATGTCAATTTCAAGGAGCAAATCTAAAAACCACCTGTAAAGAACATTAAGTGCCATAAAGATTAAAATGAGCATTTTTTCCTAAAATAATTGAAAAAACAAACTTCAGCACTGGCAGATCAAATGTAGAGGAGAAAATCATGAAGTACTCTAATGTGATTTGCACTAAATTTGAAAACTTGGACTCAGCAATGACAACGTTCATGCGAGTTTGTAAACCATGCGCGGCCACAACAATATTTTATAACTTTTCATACAGTCCCATGAACATACACTGAAAATTCAAAAGCAATTATCGGAAAAAATGGTTTATGTTTTCCAGCCTCTGTTGCACTTAATCTTTAGGTGAAAAAAAGAAAAATAATTAGCGCTGTCAGATAGTTTCCTGAAAAACAATGGCCAAATGGGTGCAACATTAATGTGAGTGGTATTATTCGAAAGTTACTCATAAAAATCGGAAAGTAAATGCACATTGACAAATTTCTAAATTGTTTTGGGAATTCTTTGAATTGTCTAAGTTCCAACAATATATTTGCAATATTGCTGTTGCTCAATAAGAGCGCAGTCAATGGTTTGTTTGTTTCACAGATGCAGGAAGTCAAATTTCGTACTGCTGTGGATATAGCATAAGCGGATATCCTTTGTGCTGCTTCTATACTGCGTGGTACGCTTTATGGTGTAAGTATCTCACAAATTTATCTAGCCTTGAAACGTCGCAACACAGTTTGCCTGTTCTATGTTATTTGTAAGTTTTGCCTGTTTTCCCTCGGAGACTTGGAAGAAATTGCATTTGCACTAAAGACAAATTTGTCCTGGAAGAAATGTATGTTTTTTAGCAAAATTAAAACGTTTCTCCCAATGTTATTTGAACAAACATTACACACTGTCGTTTGGAGGTTTTGTCATTGCACTGAAGTACGGTCAAACGTAAGTTAGATTCGGAACCTCTAGCATGACTGCTTGATTTGCTTTAATTGCAAGCGCTAGGCAATGCTTAAAACGCATCTGCGTTCACTCTTGCTTTACTTATCCTCAGACGTGTGGTTTATTGTGGTCATCGTGATTCTTTTGGCATCAGCTGTTGTTACCTATTGTTGCAAGAGGGCACATCCAAGCAGGCAATCTGTTGCAGCCGTAGACGCAACCACTGTTGCAACAGTCCCAAGTGCAACAGCAACGACAACATTTCCAATGTATCCGGTCAGTTTTAGAATTTATCTACAGAATATATATGATGTCTTTGTCGTCTTCGCACATCAATATCCCAACACATTTAAGATCTCAAAAATCGAATATAAACTCAACAGCTTTGTTGGCTACAACCTCCTGAGCAATGGTGTAGGAGGCGGGGTTGAAAAGGGTGCAATCATACCCCCAAATTTTTTTTTGGAGGTTATCCCAAAAGAAGGTCTGCTTGAGAAAATGTTTGCACAAAAAGTGGCCCAAAATTCTTTCGGGAAAGTTTGGGAAAATTCGAGAAAAAGTCATTCTCACCCAGAAAAATTTGCTTGCTCCTACACCTATGCTCCTGAGTCAAGATCCTGACACAAGATTTTATTGATTACATTTTTTGGTTAAGTCACTATCAATATCATTGCAAATTATCCAAGAGGGCATAACATTTCCAAGAATGAAACTCCGAATAGAGTATGGTATGTTGGTGTGTTGGTTTCGAAAATGAGTTAACGAAAATGAGTTAAGGAGTTTCCATTTTAACTACCTCAGCTGTGAAATTACCAGCACCACACGTTTCTCTGGGGCTAAGAACTATCTTTATAGTATTGGCATTCTACATTTTTATTTCTTCGTAATGACTCTTACCTGCAATAGCGCATCTATGGCTAGATCTTGGGTGACAATTAGCACTGGCCAAGTAATGCTCTTCATTTACCGCATATTGTACTACCATAGTTAAATAATTGAATTGTGGCTTACAGTTATATTCATGGGACTGTTGTTGCTTCACATCAGTGGTTTTCAACTTTTTTATGCAGCGACCCATTGCAGACCCAATTTAACCTAAAGACCCCCTTCCGAAAATTTTCAGTCAGGCAAGGACGTACGCGTGGGGGTTGGGGTTGAAACCTCCCTCTTTGAGCTTGATATTTTACCAAATTTTTTTACCTGCGCAAAGAGGTTTTCGCATACTTTTTGCTTGTTAATCTGTTGACTTAATGCAAATACCACGGAATGAATTTGCATGCAAACTTCAAAGAACATTATAAATGGGCCAAAAAGATATAATTAGGCTTTGGTGGCAATCTGGATTGTCGTCTGGATCCAGAAACCATCTCACCATTTTTTGCAGACCTTTCGTCCACTACGCATCGTCAAGATTGTGTTTCGCGATAGTTGACATTATCGAAAACAATTGTCTGTATTTTGTCTACTATGGCTGATCAGCGCATGCGCTGACCGCATTGGCTACATTGCCACTTTCTGTAGCATGATAGAACTGTTGCACGAGCTCAAAACAGCATTTATTAACATAGAAGCATTCAGGCATTTGATGATGCCTCAGCAGGGAAAAAGAAAACTAAAAGTTTGCCAGACGTCTATACATAACAAAAAATCGAAAGTTTTGTTGCGTACTTTATGCGCATTTTCAGTTCTCGTATAGTTTAGCAAAATTCGATCTTGCAAACCGGGGTGTGCTCAAACCAGTCCAGCCGCGCTCGACTGCTCGTATTCGACAAGACATTAGCGCAGTCTCATTTTGTAGTTGCAAATTGGTCTGACACAATGATGGTGATGAGTGTTTTACTCCACTGTTTTAATGGGCAGCCTGATATTTTTGCAGTTATGAACTGCTGTGTCGTAGCGTTGAGTATATATTCCTCTGATATCCTAACTTGGAGCGCTGATAGTTTATATTCAGTGCAATTACATATAAATTAAGGAGAGTGCATGTAGAAGAATATGCATATTATGTCAACAAACTTCGCACAAACGTTGTTTTGGAAACGTGAATATGACGTCAAATCGTGACGTCACAAACACCGCACATCAAATACAAATGACCATCATAAGCCACTGAATGAAACTCCCCATGAAAATTTTCTGCGCACGTAATTGCAGTCAGGCATATGAAATGCAGTTGTGTTTGCGCAACAGAAGATCACAATGACTAAAAAACAACGTACGATATCACTATTTTCAACAAAACTCATTTATCAAATTCAACCACATGGCAGTGTCACTGAGAGTGACCCATGTCGTATACAAATCACTCCACAGAACAACTCATTGAAAACTAAAATAACTCCCAAGTTAGCTTCTGCAATCAGATATTTAATTTACAAACACAGCACATTCTTACGTCACAAAGTTATGCATGCGTTGCCAAACGCAACAGTAGTGTTATGGTCATAATCACACTCAAAACTTTGCGATAGTTATAATCACACTCAAAAAATTTTTGAATGAAAAAGTAGGTCATTTTTGTCAGGTGATTCTATTTTTTTGGCTACGACAAAAAGTGGTTCCATATAAGAAATATAAAATACAGAAGAAATTATGAATATCTTTGTTAGAAGCTCTCGTGTCCCCTAGAAAAACGACCCCCAGATTTATAAACACTGCTTTGCATATTGCCAGCTTAATTCAAATCAGCTTTGCAACCCTGCCGGTCACTTTTCGATTTGCAAGTTGTTGTGGCCATGATGTATGTTTTAATATTCCAAAAGGTTCAGAACTCTCACAAACAATGAACACCACACTGTAGGTGCACTGATTAAAAAAAGTGCTATCTTTCTTTTCTGCAGAATAACGGTTTCCAAATGGAAGGCGCACCACCAAGGTACGAGACAATTCAGCAGAACCAACAGTGGATTTTACAGAATCAACAAAACAAAAACCCTCCCTACCCATCTCAGATGTCTGAATACACTGAAACCCAGCATCTGGGACAACCCATAAACTCCACCAATGTCCCTGCTGCAACTATTTCATCAACTTCCCACCAGTCGGATGATAGTCATGAAGCTGAACTGCAAAGAACAGCAGTTCTAGGATGACTGCTGAATTCAGTTTTAAGATGTGCACAAGTGCTGTCACTTTGCTCTATACAGAGTTTTCACCTAATATTAATACAACATTATAACCCCTGTCGTGCAAATCAGTAAATCACACATTGTGCAAAACATTTACACAGCTGCTTTGCAGTTTTCCAATTTTCATATCCGTAGAAACAAGGTGTGCTGAACTGCTTTTTTGTTTTTAATTTTTCCTCTTAAATTCAAAGTCAACAATAATGCTTTGAATTTCTCTTTATGTTACAGCAGTGGTTCCCAAACTGGGGGTAAATTACCCCCTGGGTGTAAATTACCCCCTTTTTTGCGATTCTTCGGCGGGTAACGAGTAACGAAAACCACAGTGTTGTTCTCTATCATTACTGGTTGCTTTTTTACGACATAAAATATTTAGGGTAATAAGACATAATCGCTACCTTGATTTGGGTAACGGCTCGAACAAGTTTGGGAACGACTGTGTTAAAGCGTAAAACTATTTAGCGTCCAGTGATAAAAGATTTGGTTAATTTAAAGATTGCAGCTCTTTAAACCAAGCGATTACATGAGTAGTTTTTTCTTTTCTCATAGAAAACTATAGGCAGATTTTGTACTTTTCACTGACCAGAAAAATTTTGTGGCTCATTGGCAAGTATTCCTTTCGTTTGCCAAATTCTTGGCATCTGATCTGATGGCGTCGGTCACAGAACAAAACACTTTAGAGTCATCTTTTAAAAAAGTTATTAATTTGCGGGTTTTAAAGGGAGGGGAATCGGTTTGTAACTTACCAAAATTTCAAACAAAATTTATGCATCTTAATAATCTGTTTGTATTTCACTTGACATAGTTTTAAACAAATCAACAATTTTGGATCAAGGTTCACTGTTGCATGGACGTTTGATGTTTTTAATAGCTTGATGAACTGCCAGAGTGTTAGTTGTTTTTGATACATCATTTGCAAACCATTTTGATGCAAAATATGGCATGTATTTTTAAAAATATTCTTTATATCTGATCAGAGTAAATTGTGAAAAGCGTCCAGAAAACGAACAACCATGTGGAACGGATGAACGCACACACAAAAAACAAATCAGTGTGAATGGCAGAATAGTTACATAAATGGAGAAGAGCTTGCGATTTTCTATGTCTGCGTTTTTTCGTTAGCCAATTGTATTTCCTTGCGTAGGCATTCCAAGTTGTCAGTGTGCTTCAGCAAACACCCGGCACCATGCTGCTTGCAGACCGTACCACGGCTTACTGAAAAGTTCCGCAACAGCAATAAACTGAGCCGTTTGTGTGGCATGGTTTTCACTAACAATGAACAACATCAGAATAAAATGACGTTTGGTCAGATGCAGGTTCATTTCAAGTAAAACCACTTGGCATAGCTATAGAGTACATTCGGTTTAAAATACTTTGCCTTCTTCTTTCCATATCTTGTATTTATTTTATTCAATTGCTAAACAGCATGCTGGTTTATGTTTTGTATGTTTGTGAAAGACACACAGTTTGTGAAATAAATTGAGAAATGAAAACTTCATTTTAACCCGGCCCGTAGTGTCTTTTGGCACAACGCGCAATTCAGTTTTCAACTAACGTTTAAAAAGAATTAAAATACACTTATTAAGCTGATTCCCTAAGTAACTGAAAGACGCGAGTGACTCATGGTTAACCTTATTTATGCATACCTAACCTGTAAAATGAATTTTGCCTAGTGGAGAATTGCGAACATAAACAGTAGCAAATAATACTGGCAAATAACACATTTTTATTTTTCAACCTAACTTACTTCCGTTGTGTGTAGAACCATATGGTTAGAGAGCACAATAACATCTTGGTCTTTAACCGACTGCCAATACAGACTACTGGCGGAATTTCTGCACTTTTCCTGCCTTTTTGATGTCTTAATTATGCGTACCTCTCACATTTTTTGGAGGGAGAACATGCTGGTTTTTGACAGAAAATATTTCGAAATACAAAACGTTTGCTGCTTTTTCTGGTCAGATAAGGTTGAGAATAATTGCTGAGTTGTTTGAAAGATAATCCTCTGCTTCTAAAACATTGAAATAATTTTTAATTATCTTGGCCAATAATACCAATATATTCAGGTTTTTCTGGTTGCCGCAGAGGAGTTGAAACAAAGAAAAACACCGCAAAATAATTTTTTAAGTCGATCAAAAGTTTGATAATTTGCTTTGCCAGCGTTACCAAGCATGTAAATATCACCTGTAGATTGATTTTTGCAAAATTCACCATTTCGTATAAACTCACAAAGGATAGAGATACCCAAGGATTTTACATTTTTATGCTTTGGTATTGGACCTTGTCCTTTGAAAGGAAAAGGCCAGAGGAACACGTTAATGATTGCACTTCTGTTTTAAAGAGAGTGCTGGCGTTTGGTATTAGGTTTGTTTACATAAACACGTCGTGCTTTTACTAGTTCTTTCACCACACATTGTGTTCTTCCAAACCTTATGGCAAAGATCTGTTACAGTGTGTGGGAAGCTGCTGCAGTATCATTTCCAAAAAATTAAAAGGTTTTTACAGATAGACAGTGTAGTAAGTGACCTAAAAATCAAGCTTTTTGCAAAATATGTGTTCTAGTTTTTGAAACAAGAAGTGTCACCGAAGGAAAATTAAAAAATGTGTTTTTACTTTAAAATTCGTCGGTTAACTCGCAGCTTCCCTGAACAAAATGTTCCCGTATCAATCAACAATTTACAAAATATATTCTTTAAACTGCTTACCCCATGCCAATCCAATAAAATGTCACGAATGGATTCATGCAACTAAAGCAACAAGCAGTCTTGCCAAGGTAGCTATGTCTGCTATAAACTTAATTTTTTTTAAGAGATCAATTAAAATTTGAAAACCCCAATTTTATTTCTAAAATGGTACCATAAACTATCTATCGAAAAGAATCCTTTCACGAATCAGACACTATGACCTTAAAAGATTGTGTATTTTACCTTCTGAGTAGGCATTAAATTTTTTTTCAAATAGAATTGTGCCATAAATGCAGATACATCTTATAGAAGTGAGAATATCAAGTGGTGGATGAAAAAAGTGAAATTGTAAAAATACAAGGCACGATTTGCTTGTAAATTGACCTGATCGGAAAATAAGTGGTAGTTTACTGCACATGCAAGGGCGTAACGAGGTTAGGTGGCGCCCGGGGCAAAAATAGGTTTGGCGTCCCCGTGGTCGAACCTGAGTTCTTTCGAAAACAAATTTACTGTATTGAAGGAAGTACTTGTGACATTGTTGGGAGTTTTCAGCACCTCCAGCAGTGATACAGAGCCCCCATAGTGAATTGGCGCCGGGGAATTGTGCCCCCCTGCCCCCCTCGTTACGCCCCTGTGCACATGGCATCACATCTCTCAAACGATTTTTCGAGAAAATCAATAAGAGGTTATTCACACATATGTGTACAATCAGAAAAATTTCCAGGTTCACCACATTGTCGTTGTGATGTGGGAAGAACAAAACGCTAACAAAATTGCTTTAAAACACCAGTTAGAATTAGACTGACTTTAACTAGGAGCGTACTGGCTCTAAAAAACACAGGCTGATTTTGTGAAAATACAATTAAATTTTCACAGTAAAAAGTTATATCACTAAAACTTATGCGCTATGTACTGAAATACTGTGGTGTTTTGTAAACTCTCAAATTGACTTGATCCATGAGTTTCGCAAAGCGAATTCGAATGTTTAGACAGTCAGTGATCGATAGATACTTCGAAAAGCAATACCTGTGAACTTCACCATTTTATGGCAGTAAGCCTGCCTTCGCGGAAGGGGTACGTGAAAGTCAAGTATAATTTTGAAACGTTCCACCTTCATGATGAAAGCTTCACAAGCGTGTGCTTGTGCTGAATTTCTGTTTACTCTTTCAGAGCACAGATACGTCATGCCCTTCAGTATCCATGTTACGAAACCTTTTCCTTGTACAGATTCGTAGTTACATTAGCCTGTAGAGGTCTTGTTATTTGCCAAGCCATTGAAAAGAGAAAGTGACGTTAATGATCAATCCTTAGGTCACATGATGAATTACCTGTAGGGACATTACTTCATTACCAAAAATACTCCTTTTAATGAGAAACCGTCTGGAATATCTACAGGTAATTTAAGCCACAGCTCAACGAAAGGTTAAAAGCTGTTATTAGCTGCACACAATAGCATAAATTGTTTTTTGTCAGTTGGATAGAGGTAAAATGTTACTTTTGTTGTATACATTCAGTTTGCAGATATTTGATACCAAAGAATTGAACCTTGTAATTTAAATTGCTTTTTCTGTGATTTATATTATTCGTTCTCTTAAAAAGGAGGGTGATGCTAAAATTGGTTGTCTGTTGCAATTAAAATCTGTAATTTTAGCTTGTCTCTATTTTCGAAGTAAAGTTTGCAAAGTGCTAAGGACAATGGTTTCAACGGTCTGCCTGAAAATGCACAGAATATTTCAGCGATCACTAACAAACAGAAAATATGTAGAACGTTTGCTTTCATTTTGCCACAAACTGTAATGCTAGACACATAAATGAAGATTGTGAGATCACCACCACATGTGATGTACTAATTTGCAACTCTGAAGTTGTGGTTCACCAAAAGAAAAATATTTCTTGCTTGTCTGGATTTAAAAAATAGTATTATCCATATTCGAGCTTATTAAAGTAAACCAACTGGAACAACTAGTACGTTTGAGTTGACCAAAACTTTGGTCACTCTTTCAAAACCTTGGTCGTCAACCATTCTATTAAGGAAAGTCTGATAAAAATTTTGAGAAAGATAAAATTTCATACTTTATACACATAGTATTCTTCGATTAACGCATCACGAATGATCTCTGTTATTGTAAACAATGTTCCCAAGACTTTTATTTGTTTTATTTAGTCACCACCTTCGGAACCTCAAGATGTGATGAAAAAAAATTTTTGAAACATACAGCTATAGCTTGTTACAGGACATGTCTAATATACAAAATTTTTGAGTTTGCAATTTTTACGAAGAAAAGCAAAATGAAGTACTTTGTTCATGAGCGTACATAATAAGTTTTTTAACCTTCGGTATTCCTTTTCAAACAAAACGTACTTACAATGTGGTCAACGTTAAGTTCTTCTACATCAAATGACGCCTTCGTGACATCCTAAGTATTTAAATAAGTGAACAAGAGCCTAAGCAACTGTTTATCGTTCCAAATTTCAGCAAAAGCTTTAACGTCAGGAAGAATACTTTTGCATCACAATTGCAAGCAAATTTAATCTTAGCAGAAATAGTTTTATTTGTTTGTGTGATTAGCAATTTTTTTTTTGTGTGATTTTGTAAGAAAGAAACAAAAGATTGCAGTTATTGTACGGATTATTGCCACGTGGTTTTCCAAGCAGCATTATAAAACAAATCTTTGTATACTATCAATTGTGTTAGATTTAAATAAATGAAATGGATATTATTAATACACCATATTTAAAGGAATCGGTTGACTTAGTATACCTTGAGTATTTATGTTTGGCCATATCCTACAGCTGCCAGCTCACTTGGTGTCTCAGACAAGTATCTTTTATATTCATACGATTTATTTATAGCTCAGTGCAGTACCGGATTTACCTATAGGCTATATAGGCTCAAGTCTAGGGCCTGAAGATCCAAAATTTTTGTCTTAATTGTTAGTAACGAAATTTAGTTTTATTCAACTTTCGTGGTGATAACGCCGGAGTCTTCCAACGAGTTTGCATGAATCTCAATATAACCGTCGGTCAAGCCGCATGCCAACTATTGTGTCGATATACTCAAAGCCCGCTGGCTGCGTCCTGCGTTTGCTGAATCGTACCGATTCTTACGTGTGACTCTATCAAAACAACTTGTGGCTGTTCATGTTTGAAATGCACCTGGTCAGTGGCATAACTGACGGGTGGCAGGGGTGCGAACCACCCCCCTGCCAAGCTAAATATAAAAACCGGACCCCTACCTAGCTTGTATTTTGGTATTTACTATTCTTTTGGTTTCGGTAGATTGTTGTTTTTTTCGTTTTTCGGAATGTTTTCCGGTAATTTCGTGTTTTTTTACAGCCATTCAATGCCGGATTTGCTACTGTTTCTCAACTATTTTCTGAACGTTAGCCAGTGGGCTCCCTTCGACGAAGTTTCCCCAAGGCTCAAACCTCTATTTACGTCACTGCACCTAATCAAAGCAAGGTTTTACTGCAGATAAGAACTATGTGTAGGGCTAGCAGCAGTATCCTGCAATAAAAGCGTAGTTGTTTCTTATGTGTCTGAGCAATACAGTAGTTTTGTCAGCGTTTGTATCGCGTAAAGCTTGATTGGTATTTTTAGATGTGATTTTTGTTCCATTTGAATTTTCTTCAATAAAGTCATTCAGAAATCAGATTGCTGAGTACTTGTGCAAGGTTGTACCGCTTCCATGCTAAGCAAATCAGAGAAGATCTTGATGACCTTGAATAGCAAGCAAAAGCCACTTTACCAACTGGCAACTGCAGAACTCTTCCCGAACGAGACAGGGAAACAGCAAAAAATGACAAAAGCGCGTTTGGGTCTGATACCTTAGATTAGTGGTTCGTGGTTTATGCAACCACGCGAAGCCTTATTTCTTAGCTTGATGGTCACTAACTGCTCAGGCGAAAGGTCCTTTTCAAGATCCAAAAGAATTAAAAATGAATTAAAGGGTCACAATGTTCCAGGAGGGGTTGTCCACACTTAGCATTCGGACATTAAAAGTGACACACTTAGGCAAAAAAATTGTAATGAATTCTTAGATAATTTTGTCATGAAGAAGGCAGGACAAAACCTTTTCAACTGTTTACTGTGTTATGTTCAACCTTACTTGGAGTTTCTGGCGACGGTTCTGGTTTTTAAATTTCACATCTTTCACGCGACAGTTTAGTTGCGTTCGATTCTTGTCAGTGAAAAAGTAACAAACACGCGAATCGTGAACCTAACAGTTACAACCATTTGGTTGCGTTTTACGTGATGTGTTTTGCTCGTGTGTGTGAGATTTTTACAGCCGTGGTAAGCGAGTTGCAACGTGGTCCTCGCGTTGTGCTTTAAAGTCTTTATGCCGCCACACATGCTATATAGGTGCAGTGTTTTTGTTTTTTTCTTTGAACACAGATAACAAAAAACAGATGTGGTTCTTATAAAAAACGTAGACCACGTGTTTTGTCAAATATTTTAATTGTGGCGATTTCGATTAGTTTGCCTGTGGCAGTTAATAATCTTGTTCCCGCCAGACAAGTAGGATTTCAACAATTCCGTGCAATTTAACGCTTTTGCGTTGAAGGTAGCAACAAACGTAGTGATCGCGGGCACTCCAGTAATGATTTAGAATTTTTAATGACCGTATTTTCAGAGCTTCATTTTCGGATTTTCGCAAATTGATCAACGCTTTTCATTTTTATCCTCACAACAATGGGTGAAGGGGCCTCACAAGTAGATTAACCTAGGACCTCGCATAAGTTAAATCCGGCCCTGGCTCAGTGGTAGTGTCCCCTCTCAAATGATGTTGAGTGTTCGATCAACTGTCACTGATGAGTGAATCGCTGTAAAAGCGTTAACCTCAACCGCCCAGACAAGAAGCAAATTTCAGGCTTCGGCTTGCCGCCAATTGCGGTCACCGAAAACACATTAATAAAGAAAACTCTGGAAACTTCTCCATTTCTTTGTATTTCGCAGAGGTATATCAAGCATGGTCTATATGCGTTTAAAAAATGAAATGAAAGATTTCCTTATTGTCGTTTTCGCCTCTCTGCATGGTTCACATGATTTTAACAGGAAGGCAAACTTGTTTTTTGTAAACTTTACATTTATTCAGTTCCGATAAAGGCGCTGTTGTTAAAACATTTAAAAACCTTGTAAGTGCAGAAAAATATTTCAGTTTGTTAAAAATACTGTATAACAGGAATTGCTACACATCACATTCATAGATACGGAAATGCATTATATTGCTGGTACTTTTAGCCGGGTTCTTCTGTGTGCATATTTGCTCGATTGTACAGCCATTCAACTTAGCCAGCATCGCAGTTAGATGTCCTGAGCCAAGTAATGTTCTTTTAATAAAAATTCAGGTAATTTATTCGATTTTCTATGCAGCAACTCCTCTGTCAAAACACCTCGACCAAAATCATAATAAGGGTATTTTTCCCCCACCCCCTCTTGGGCAACCCGGCTTCCCTTTGTTTTGGCCCTGAATGTATGATGAGCACTGACTGGTCGTTTTACATTGCTTTGCATGCTTTCTGAACTCCTACTAGTCATAGGGTGTCACATTTTTTACAAGCTGCAGTAACCCTTCTAATGTCCACCTTTTTTGGAGTGTCCCATCCCGGAGTTTCTAGATACCCCTGACCAACGTAAATTCAAAGATGACTGTGGTCGATTTTAGC
>JGI24022J15233_10001983_pt1 | contig 18377 bp, 11 predicted proteins | sample Ectturendosymbi2_FD_15233 | JGI IMG/M metagenome (IMG submission 15233) | reverse complement strand
TTACATTTCAGCATCCAAGAGCTGGCAACTGTCGAATGCTCAGGCCACGTGCAAGTAAAATTTTGCTTTGTTTGGTTGTGCAAAGAAAATTTTGTTGTGACTTTTTCATGCGAAAATCAAATTTTGCGTGTTTTTTTGTGGTACAATGTGTGTAATAATATTTTTTTCGGAGTTCAGTTAGTGCAACGAAAATATCTATGAAGGTTGTACGTATTGAAACGAAATAGTGCTGTACGTTTTAGTCAAATCGAAACCGAATTGAGTTATTTAGCGATCGACAAATCACCGCTGAACGCATGTGCGTTTTTGGACGGGGTCGAAAAGCAGAAATGCTGTCTGGGACTAGGTCATATAAAAACTTCCATAACTTTTCTTCTCTACAATTTTTTAATTCCAAACTTGGCAGGGTGCTTTGTAACAGCTATAGCAACCGTTTCTGCAATCTTTACATTTTTCCCATTGTGGGAATAGGCGCAATAAATTTTCAAAGTCAAAAAACAGACAATCCACCCTTGTTTTCGGGTGTTTTTTCTCTCCAAAAAAAGTGAAAAAAGTATTTTTGATTTTATAAACTACACATAATGACTCACGTTTTTGTGCAGAATTTGTGTTTCCATAGTGCCAGGTTTTCCATCCAGAGCCTTTTTAAAACAACGCCTTGCCACCTCAAACGCCAGCGCGAAAACCATACCGGCGTTCTCTCATCAGACAGCAGCAACGAATATACCGTGGACCGCCGGTCAAGTTTAAGGAAACTACGTTGAATTGCTTAGAACAACACTTTTCAGAAATGTTATGCTACTTTGAAGTGCGTTTGCTAAAACCGAAACGTAGTGTTCCATCGACGCGTTTAAACGTTCAGTGTTGATCTTATAGGTGAAGGCGACGAACAATTTTTTCTGTAAATTTAAAACAACCTGTCGAATCATTAATTAGCCAACAAGAAAAAGCACTTTGTAAAGATGTCACCAGACAGTGCGTACTATCGTAAATTGTAGCCATTTGTAGCCCTGCACATTGTGTTGCAGTTCTGTCAAACGCAAAAATATTGAAAAAGAATCAAGTTCAAGACTAAGGGTGTTTTTATTGATATGGACTGTAATGGATGTGTGATCAAGAAAAAGAAGCTCGTCAAAAATTTAGGACGTTAGATGTTTAAGGTATCTGCACTTTCTCCCATTGAATTTATGCAACTCTTCCCGGGACGTGTATGATATATATCACTCCAACATCTGTTTTCAATTTTTTCGGATGTATGGGTAAAAGATAAATTTGCTGTACAACAGTAGGACTCTGGGCGCTTTGCCTGAACAGTCACGCGCCATTTTTGTTTTTGGTATTTTAGCAATTTCGATCTTTTGATCTTTTCGCTCGTAGCTTTTTCACTTTGTAAAGAATTGCCACTTCCGTAGCAAACTTTTGTTGTTTTGAACTTTTTCAAAACTGTGCTTTATAACTGAAACACTAGTGTTTGTACTGCAGAAATAATATTTGATTAGAATTTTCAAATGCACTTAAGTATCAGTAGGTGAAGTTCACTCATCGTGTGATGTTCTGAACGTGATTGGCATTGCTAAGATCCTTTTTTCGTCTTATCCATTTGGTTTGTTTTTAGCATGCCGTTTTGTCATAAGTAATGGCTTCATTTGTTAAGCTACAACAGTTTGATAAGAATATATTGCACTTAAAATATAGTTGAAATTCAAATTAGAGGTGAAGGCTGAAATTGTAAACACAGAACAGTAACTGCATTTATGCTTACCCCGAAAGTTCCTCAGTGAAGCAGTTGTTGATGAAAAAGGAAATGCACAAATCCACAACTCGTGACGAAGAGAAACTTATTGAGCTTGCCAAGGTTTTTTCTCAGTTCGAACATGTTTCAGATTTTTTTCCGCCCGCCCACATTGTGGTTTTACAAGATTTTAAGTTTCGTTACAATCAGAGATTCTTACGAATCTATTATAATTTTTAGTAGAATTTGATTTTGGGTTAAACTATTTTATACAGCAACTTTTAACCTTCAAAAATATTTTAATGAAAGGATTTTATGTAGTTGACGAAGAGTACGTACTGTATTCAGGCGGAAAATTATCAGGTTATATAGTCATGTCGTGTTGCTTTTGCTGCCATACTTGAATGCAAAACAGTTGCGCCTGCTTGCTTTGAAAGCAGCCAAATCAATACCTACATCTCGTAATTGGATTATTTCGAAACTCCACAGCTCCGCAGGCGATGCAGCAGTTTTTCCAGTAAGCAGAACGCAAAACATTCCATGACGTTCGCAACCAGACTAATAACAGCAGCTGTTTCCGGAGATAAGTTTCAATTGCATCGCGGAAGCGAACATTGCACTGATGTGTTTCGACCAAAAGCTGAAAACTGCTTCTCGGATGCACTTCGCGCAAGAATAGTTTCATGCAGTGGTGCACGTTGCAATCGGCAATTGCAGAAGGCAGAGACATAAATCGTGTTTCGGGCTGAAATTAAACTGAGGTTTGCTTTTTGGAAAATCCGTAATGAATTTGTTTGTTTTTTCTTCCCATGCTTCCCACTTTCGCCATGTTCTGCTTTGCTGTTGGTGTTTCTAGGTTCTTTTAGATTGCATTCAACTTTGAGTATGAATCGATCTAAAGTTAATATTTTGATTACACGTTTTAGACGCGACCACTAACGAATGCTATTACGTTATTTCCCTCTAAATCTTTGACTTGTGGTCACCTATGCAGACAAACACTGCATTTTCCTACTGTAAATAAAGTTTCGTCGAATGAGACTGTGGTCATAGCATTTCAGAATATTATTGCGGGCAAAGCAAAGGAAATGCTAGAAATTAATCAAACAGTTTAGGTGTTTGTTATCTGAGTAGAGAGGTCAACCTCAAAATTATTATTTCATTAGTGCGAGAAAGAATCCTCAAGTCGCTGGAGAAAGCTCGGAGCGAAATGAAATATTTGATGGTTGTTCATGAATGGAAGGGTTACAATACCCCTTCACCTTGCGCAGAAGAACGCCTAACGAATTTTTCATTACGTCCCCAGAAACGCAAGTGATTACCACGTGAAGTTACCCATTTTGTCACGACATTTGATGCTTTGATCAGAAAAGAGTTGGTATGCCGTTGTTAAACGATGCACATCTTCATCCAACACTGTTATCATCTCACTACTTTTTTTTAGTTATAAGAAAATCATTCACTATAAGCTATTCTAAGCTTTTTCTAATGAATAGAGCAGTTGCGTCACGAACAAACGCTTACAAGGAATTTCGGAAGTTCTATCAGACGGATAAGAGAAGGTTCAAGACTGTGGAGAACGTTAAAGTCCCAGGATACATCTGTCATGTAAGACGGAACGACGAACATCTGCTTTTATGCCTATAGCAGTGCTGGTTATTAACGTATCCAACCCTGGATATAGTATATTTGTGTAGATATTGGCTTGGGGATCCCTGTGGCCTGCGTTATTTCATAAGTAAAAGTAGTGTTCGTTGATGTTTGCGCCTCTGCGGGTTAAAAGAAAAGACTTTGGTATTCCTACTGTGGTCCCCCAGGATTTTCACTCGGTGCCCTAAGAACCGCTGATCTTGCAGTAATCGGTGTGCTTCATTATGTAAACAGAACACAAAAGTTTGGAGTTGAGCCATAAGATAATACGCAGTCGCCAAAAATAAACCCACTGCCCACCTTAGCAATTGCCTGGCTAAGTCTAATCGTAGACAGCATGTCAACATATAAAGCTCTAGAAATGCCTAAAAGAGATGTGCTTGAAGCTTGAAGAAAAATATTTATGCTTCGCACAGAGAACTTTGACTGAAAAAATAAAACAAGAATTTGATCATTCCGACAATTATATCATAAGCCAAAGTGCGTACCATCAAACTACACAACAATCAACTATTCGAAATGAATACAACATAAAAATGTGTTTGTCTGTCACAACTGAAGCAACATTTCTGCGTTTCACGCAGAAAAGATTTTCAACTCCAATCTGACGCATCATCATCGTCGCCAGATGGAGCTTTTCTTAATGCACGTGGTTGCATAGCAATGATCATATCGTGTGACGCATATACTAACAAGAATTTAGTTCATATAGAGTGGCTTTATATAATCTTTTATAAGTTTTTAAAGAAAATTGAAATGAACCTTGTGTAAACACAAGTTTAGTGGTGTAGTTGACAGAGGTTTCAAATGCAGTAGGCTGCAGACTTCAAGAGAAACTGCTTTCAGGCTACATACTTGAAGATGATTGCCGTGTTTCACAGACTGGTGGTGTTTGCGCTTGATTTGCTGCTACTGGTGTGCGTGCAATGGGCACGAAAGGATAATGGCGTAAGCTGGTATACTTGTTTTGGCAAGCCTAACGCTTTGGAATCAGCTGCCGCTCATATATAAGCGATGAAATCCAGCAGCTCTCGCGCATTCGCGAGAGAGACGTTTGCGGGAACCATGATACGGTTGTTGATCAGCGTTTTGCTCTTGAACGTGGCTTATGGGTGAGTAAAAGTTTCGAGGCTACTGTGCCCTGTAACACAATTGTCAAAACCATTTGGTGGAGATTAAATCAAACATGCTTATATCTCGAAATGTAAAGTTACTTGCGATGTACATCATACTAAATTCCTTCAGGTTGTCAAATACATTTGTTTATTTCAATTTTTCGCAATGTTTCGCAAACTAATTTCTGACATTGCGTTTTTATCCCCATTATTTCTCGGTGTGAGTGTTTGTGAGCAATAAAGATTGCGATTAGAAAAAGAGAGAGGATAGAGAGACATACAGAGATAAACAGAGCGATAGATAGAATGAAGGAGAAGAAACTTTTCACCTCTTTAAACTCAATCAAACCAAGCAGAAGATAATAACGAAACAGCAAACTGAAGCCTCGCGTTTGATTTGTTTGTCTGGTTTGCTTGCTTCAGGTTCGCGCGCGGTAATGAAAGTATTGAAAAAGTAATGAATTGTGAAATAGATTTTCAAGGCCTTGAAAAGTATTGAATTTAGCCAAAATGTACATAAAGTATTGAAAAAATATGGAAATTCCAAATGCAGCTTTGTTTATTCAAATTTTGTTCTTTGTCGCTGATGAAAATTTGCAAATCTTGTTTGCATTGTATTCCATGAATAAATCTTGGAAAAAAAGATAAGTGATGGCATTAATTTTTTTCTTTTAATATTGACAATGTGCTGTAGGCCTATTGAAAAAGTATGGACAATGGTTTTTGAAATTGTGTGGGAACCCTGTTGCTTATTACAGTAAATCTCCTGACGTCGCCAAAACCACTTATGAAGCTGCCAATAAATCTATATAAGCCTTCACCATTTTCATGAAAATATCTTTATTTAATTTTTGCTTGCTAGGGAACAGAGATGTTCATATAGCTAGAGAGCTGTTCAAACATAAAGCAGACTCCTAGCTTCGATTTAAAAATTCAAGAACTTTTGGGTTCGATTTTTTGGGTCTGAACCGCAAATTTTATTAGCTAATTCAGCTAATAAATCCAGTAACGTTAGAAAGCCAAACAAGGGCTCTAAAAATGCCGGGCTTATCAAAAAATTGCCCCTTGTAGTTTTTGTCAGGCGCCCATAACGTAATCCAAAAATCTCTTGACCCCCAGCCATTCATGTCATCATCCGAAAATAAGTTCAAACCCAAAAGTTACCGGATTTCTTAAACTCGAAGCTAGCTAACGTTCTGCTTTTTTAGAGGGTTTGAACAGCTCCATGGTTCTATCATATGGCAAGTTATGATTGCACAAAGTCTACAGTGAGTCTACACAAAGTCTACAGTGACTTTGCGGCACAAAGCCACTGCGGTGACTTTGCGGTATTTAAAAGGGTTCACTGACATTTAATCACTAGATAGTTAATAACGCAGGCAATTAATCATTTACCCGTTTTGGTGACATTTAATCACGTGACAATTAATCACTGAAATTTAGTCACTGGACAGTTTGTTAAAATGGTGTTAGTTGGATTTGCATATCTTTTTTAAGTCCTATTATAAAAGTCCATAATGTTGGGTGATGACATTGAAAAAGTGCCTGCATTTGAAAAAAAGTGCCCGTAATGGCAACCTTCGATAGAGTTCGTTGCACTTGCAATCCCTTCAGACGCAGTTTCGAAATGATTATATTTTTCTACTGGAAAGATGGCGGAACCATAACTTTCACTGCGTCCTGGCCGTCGTCAGTCTCGAATATACGTATGTTCAAAATACGCTAAAAGCTCTGGCATCTTTTTGTGGTAAGAGCTGACAACAAGATCTGGCATGTTGTCAACTATTATCTAAAAACTTCAGTTACGTCGGATGAAGGAATCGTAGCTAATGTAGGTAAGCTGCGAAGAGCCAATCTTAAAATATTATTCTTTTCGTAGTCTGCTTTCATACCAATTTCGTTAACTTTTCGCATAATAATTTGTGTCAAATGAATATAGCAACGCGTAACTGTTGCATTTGGAAATGCTGATGTAAAACCATTTATAGCTGCCCTCTCAAAATCTAGCAGTATTCTCTCAGGAGAAGCCAAAATAATACTTCTTTTTACTTCATTCAACATGCGATCATACACAACACACATCATACACATCTTGTTCTGTACAAGCAGTGCCGGATTAACAATAGTAGCAAATGCAGCAATTGTTACGAGCCCCGCGCTTTTGGGGTCCCCGCGGTCCTTTGTGTTAAATTTGTTCATTATTATATGCAAGAGTGGACATTTGAATTTAGGTTCCCAAGGCAAACTCTCAGAAAGAGCACCTATATTTTGCTTATGCTATTCAGAAACTTTGTTTGCTGAAAGCAAGTTAAATTTTTCATTTCGTCTGTCATTGTAAATCGTTTGAAGTCATTTGGTTTCAAATTGTTCTTTATCTATACATTAAAATTGTTGCGGGGTTCTTCCGTCACTTTGCACATATTTTTTGCTTTATTTTGACATACATATAATTTGCTTCAGAGTTTTTGAAATGTGGCTCTAGAGCAGGGGTGGGGAACCTGCGGCCCAAGTGAACATTTGATATGGCCCGCATCAATGTTTTCATTACTCAAGTTAAGAGCACAACATCGCCTCAAAGGAATGATAAGCAGGTCTTTAGGATTCCTAACAAGACTGTAGGAGTTGGTGTCGGCGTCGGATTTCTTTGCCCGACTCCGGAAGTCCAAGGGGATCATTGTTTTTACATTGCACTCCTAAGTTGGGAATTCCTGTTGAAATGGTACAATTTTTTTTGAAATTTACTGTAGTTGAAACAGAGGTTTCTTGTTGCGCATCACGATTTCCATTGATTGCCAATTGCTACAAAATTGTTAACAGCCAAACTTCATTCCCTTTATGTTAAAGAGTCGGAGTCGGAAAATTCGGAAAGGTCGGAGTTGTAGTCGTATATTTTGCCTCCGACTCCGCAACCCTGTCCATCAGTGCTGATAGCTGACAAAACAACAGAAAACACCCAGTCGAAATGTTTAACTTTCATGCCTACAGCTCATTAGAAACAAACCTTATGGCTGTTTTGTTGCTGCTTCTCTTAAATTATCCGCTCATACTTTGGCACACAATTACTCAGAGCCATGCAAGTTGTTCCAGGGGTTCAAACGGTTCTGATTAGGGTTGATATACACTCATTCAGCGCAATGGCCAAGCGTACTCTTATGCATAAACGGCCAAAGCTTCGTGCTTAAAGCCAAACGTGGTATTTATTTGTTTTTATGCATAAATATTCTCGTGTAAACAAATTAACAAGTTAATATTGCCTGGCCGACCAGACTTTGATTTCTAGACCCAATTCAAGGTAGCCTACTGGAGTAATCCGCGACTTCATGGTCGTTAAATAAAAAACAACTTTTATCCATCTTCCGTTGGACATTTTCTCTGTTTTAGTTCCAGAACAAGGTATCACATGTAAATTAGGCCAAAATTCAGCCAAATTTTCAAAAATACTCAAAAAAGGCAAAACAAAGTAATTGCGGCCAAACCACTTGAGAAAACGGCCAAATTTTTAGTTTGACCACGGTATTTTTTAAGGAAACTGTTAGGTAGCCGATATGAACGTATAGGGACCCGATTTCTCTGATTCTAGGGACTCGATGTTGATTTTCTCTGATTATAGGGACCCTATTTTCAATTCTACACCTTAAAAACACCCTGGTTTGACCGAAATAAGGCCATGTTCCCAACCCTGGTTATGATACTTGGTTTTCAAACGAAGTAGAGAGGAAAATCCAGATTCGCACAGATATGTTTTTGCAAAGGGCACTAGAATAGACAGGGCTTTTGTACTAAAATTCTGGTAACTGTTCATGGTTGAACACCAGAAACTTTCGAGTTTTGTAGCGTCAAACAACAATTTAGTCATATTTGCGCCATAAATATTTAAACGCCACAGCTTACAGGATTTATGCCACGAGCCAGTTCGAAATGTATTGTGTACAACTGAAAAAATCTGGATTGTGCACAAATGTGCGTGTTGATCTGTCTGGTGATAGAGTCTACGCAGTGATGAGTGTGTTTTACTCCCCTTTTTCAACACGCAGCCAAAATTTTGCAGTTATGAACTCCTGTGTCGCAGCATTGAGTTTGTTTTCTTCCGATAACCTGACTTGGAGCGCTGATAGTTGATATTCAGTGCAATGGCACATAAAAAAGAGGAATGCGTGTAGAAGAACATGCATATTATGTCAACAAACTTCGCCAAAACGTTGGTTTGGAAATATGATTATGACGTCAAAATGTGACGTCGCAAAGACCGCATATCACAAACAAATGAGCACCATATGCCACTGAATGAAACCCCCCAATGAAAATATTCTGCGTACGCCACTGATTAATCACTAGATATTTAATCACGCAGACAATTAAACACCCGGACATTAAATCCCTTAGCTTAACTTAATTTACAACTGCAAAATGAGGCTGCGCTGATGTCTCGTCGAATACGAGCAGTCGAACATAGGTGTGCGGCTGGGTTGCCTACAACAGGGTTGCCAACCGGTCTTCACCAAAAAAGTCAGACCTTGCCCCAAACAAAAGCCAGAAAAAAACAGATAGCAGTTTTTAGGCATATACACATAAAACATGCACAACCATACACAAAATAGACATTAAAACTCGTCAAAAACATCGATATAACACAAGTCCAATCTTTAGAAGCATATTCTTTCCCCATAATTACACTGTCGTGCATTTGTTTTTTATCAGTAACATCAATCATTTTTAGAGCAACAGTAAAATTTTTCCAATATTATGTGCACCCTGCATGGTAATAGACCTTCGTCGCAAGAGATTTGTAATGAATATGCAGCTCAGATAATGTTTTGCCAAAGCCAAGCCTATCCGACTGAAAATAAGCCAGATATTTCTGGCTTTTTTATTTCCAAAAAAAGCCAAAGGTGTTAAAAAAAGCCAGAAATAAGCCAGATATTTCTGGCTTTTTTATTTCCAAAAAAAGCCAAAGGTGTTAAAAAAAGCCAGAATTTCAAAATCTGGCTTCAAAAAAGCCAATTGGCAACGCTGCTACACAAGAATTGAGAATGCGCATAAAGTACGCAAGAAAACTTTTAATTTTTTGTTGTGTATACAAATCAGAAAACCTAGTTTTCCTTTTCCCCTGCTGAGACATTATGAAACGCCTGAATGCTTCTATGTGAAAAACTGCTGTTTTTGAGCTCGTGCAACAGTTCTATCATGCTACAAAATTTGGTAATGTAGCAAATACGGTCAGCACTTGCGCTGATCAGTCACAACAGACAAAATAAAGACAATTATTTCGGATAAATTGAACTACCGCGGAACACAATCTTAAATATGCGTAGTGGACGAAACGTCTGCAAAAAGTGGTGAGATGGTTTCTGGACACAGACGATAACACTGATTCTCACCAAAACCTACATATTACTTCTTGGCCCATTTACATCGTTCCTTGAAATTTGCATGCAAATTTATTCCGTGGTATTTGCATTAAGTCAACAAATTAACATGGAAAAATTATGCGAAAACATTTAATTTCCTTTGCGCAGGTAATAAAGATTTTGTAAAACATCAAGCTCAAGAGGGGGGTAACCCCAAACCCCCTCTTGCGTACGCCCTTGGATTAAATGTTAGTGATTAATTGTCGCGTGATGCAATGGTGTGTGATTAAAAGTCTGCACACCGCAGAAAACAACGGAAAATACTCAACTCATCAGGCTATTCCTCTTGCTGTGGATTGAATTTGTTAGCTAACGCAGACCTGTTTTTCTTATGCCATCCTGCAATGACGATCCACGTCTAATAACATACGGAAAAGCTGTTTTTAGGATTCCTGATTGTACATTTGTTTCGACAATGTCCACGTTTTCCTTTGATAATCGCGAATCAAGTAAACTTTGATGTAAATATGCCCTAAAAGCTATACTGGCAATATAACATTTACGGAGTGTTTTTGCAGAGTCGATCACTCAATTATTGCACCCAAGGCTTTCCGCATCGGAGCCCGTGAGACTGTGATTCTAAACCTTCATGGCTACAGCCGCGCAACTGTTTCAGCTTACCTTCAGGTGAGATGGTAGAAGTCGTAGTACAAAAGTGTTTACGTGCGTGATAACGAACTCCTGATTTACAGGATTTGCCAAACCTTCAAAACTTCTTCAGCCAGATTAACGACCTGGAAATGAACGACGCTGCTTGTGACCAACCGATTCCACTGAGTTTCACGGTGAGTTAAGATGTATGTAATGTAATGTAATGATGATGAGCATCCAAAAGCTGCAACCTGAATGGTGGCGGGCAATATATTTGGGCTTGGCTAGTCTGATGGTTCTCAATTGGGGTAGGAGCCATGTCCAAGGCTCACTAGTGGAGGGATTTTTAAATCCTGAGAGGAAATTTGCCTGAGGGAAGAATTGGAGAGGAAAAAATGTAGTTTATTTTTCTTTTGCCGCAAGATCTGATTTTTCTACCAATTCTGCTGTTTTTCATTTTCTAACCTTCGTGCTGTTGTAATAAATAAATACTGTAGATTCTGCACTTGACTGCATTCCTAAATTATCTTAACTTATCAGGTTTGAGTTGTAATTACAGGCAATTTAATGCTGTAATGTAATAGTGCTAAGACGGTAGCGATGGTGCACGTAGGCTTGTTGCTGAGCTAAATCAGGCCTGGCCAAGCCGCGGCTCGCGAGCTGCATGCGACTCTTTGCCCGGTTTCATGCGAATGTTAAGTAAATACCGTGTTTATTCGCGTACAAGTCGCAAAGTTTTGCACCAATTGTTCACCTTGAAAGTCGGGATGCGACTTGCACACGCATTGCGCGGAAGCGTGTTGGTGCCTTGGTGACTTGTGCAAGCACATACACACGCGAGCGCATTTACGCGACACACGTGTTTTGTGTTGCGTGGAAGCGCGCCTTGTGGTCTGCGCGAAAACAGGGTTGATATTCACAGTGATGTAGGGGGCAGGGGTGCAGAGGTTGCAAGCGCACCCCCAAAAGTTTTGATTTGCCAAAAATCCTGGCAAAATCTCCAAAAATCGGGGCAAATTCCCGGAAAGTTCTGGTACACTTGCTTCAACATCTTTGTTCTTATTGTGTGAGGAATGAAACTGTCTGTCGAAATACGTCTGCATTTGACTTTTTCTCCACAAAAAACGCATGAAGATATTTTGTGAGGTCATCATTTTTTGTGTGTTGTGTGTGACCTCCTAGCTAAAAGGTCTTCATCATTTTTGAGATAGAAATTTTTCGGGTAAGTTTGAGGAAATTGAAGCAAAATCCTTCGCACCCCCAAAAATTTGCCTGCTCCTACAACTGCATATTCATACTTCATGTATTCCTATGTGCATGATGTGGCTCTGCCGTAATACAGTAAGAAATGTGGCACTTGGTCTCTGAGTGGTTGACCACTCCTGTGCTATATCATAAAGGCAGTACCGGAATTGACTAGTTAGGCCTAGAGGTGCATGATTAAGCTGAATATCATGGCCCAAATGGGCGGATAAAAACTAGTGGATTTTCCTGATTTTATTTTGTATTACGGACCCCTGAAACACATTCATGAACCCTAAGGCGTTCGTGGAACCCTGGTTAAGAACCCCTGCTATAGAGGTAAATTTTACTGCCACTTTGTTCTGTGGAAAAAATAGGTGTAACTGTAAAAGTTACCCAGTAAACTATGTTTATCATAAAAATAACAACTGAATAACTAACTCCCTATAGGGGATTAATCAAGTATTTATCGATTTTTAGCCACAGCTTGCCAACTACTAACGCTTTAAGATGACCAATCAACGGCGCGAAAGATGTAGATTTTCGCCTAGTTAATTTTAAAAGAAAAAAAGTAAAATGTCTCTTGCAATTTTTTTCTCAGGCCCCGAGGACGTCATCCAAGCATCCCTTGACCTGCCCCAGTTATGACGTAACAGAAAAAATGTTCAAACCCAAAACTTCCCATTAATTAAAAATAGAAGCCACAAGACTTTCCGCATCTTTATAGTATTCGAATAGCTCTCAAGCTCTATTGGTTGGTGAGTTTTGGCCGATTATGTCCGAGCCAAAATTGTGGTTTATGTGGGCGGCAAAGGGTTTTAACTCCTTTTAAAAGACTCGTGCCGTATACAAATCACTCCACAGCACAACTCATTGAAAACTAGAACAACTCCCAAGTTGANTACCGCATTCCAGTATCTAATTTATAAACACAGCGCATTCTTAAGTCACCAATATATTTGTGAGTTGCCAAACACAACAGTACTCTGTACTGTACACTCAAAACTTTGTGATGGTCACAATCACATTAAAGCAATTTTGAATGAGAAAGTAGGCTATCATTTTTGCCAGATGATCCTGTTATTTTGCCGGCGACAAAAATGGTTCCACATACGAAATATAGAATAGAGAAGCAATTACGAATCTTTTTGATCAGAAACTTCCGCGGCCCTTAGAAAAAAGGCAAACAACCCCCACGGGGATCGCGACCCGAGGTTGAAAACCATTGGTTTAGATCTATGACCAACAACATGCGCCACTAATGATTGATTTTATGTTATGTCAGATTAGACTGGCACACGTGCAGAGGTCTGGTGATGCCTGGGGCAACAGCTTAATTGTATGCCCCCTACTAAATTGTGGTATTGAGGAATATGAGAAACGCAGGTACATCCAAACAACCTGTCGTGGCCACTGCCACGTGCAATAGAATTTCGCCACAAAAACTTCGCTTCAAGCGAGAATAAAGAAAAGAAAAAAGCTCTCCGAGTCTCTCACCACGTTACGCAATAGTGGCGGTGCACTTGATCGTTATGAAACGCACGTGGAAGGTCACAGAGTTTTTTTCCATGGCACTTGTGTCGAAAAGAGTGACATATGTTTTCAGAACGTGCGCTGGCGCTCTGCTCGAAACACATAATATGTTTGAAACGTATCGTACTCGACGGAGAAAATCTTTTAACAGCTCCGAGCGATGCTCTTTCTGATAAAATTACTGTATTTTGATCTTTTTTACAATTGAAAGAGAAGTTCGCATTGCCACTAAAAATAAAACCAAACAGCAGACATGAGCACGGAGCAGGAGTGCCGGAGTTTGCACTTTAGGTCGGGACGGGAGCTGGAGTCGGAATCAAAGTTTTAGGCTCGAGCAGGAGCCGGAATCAAAGGTCTGTCCAGAAGCCAATCAAAATTTTTAAAGCAGCTTTTAAAATTTCTATAATGCTGTTTTTTTGTTGTCAAGCAGAATTGAATTGATGGAAACGTGTTTTCTGACCAGCGTCGTCTGTAGTGTGACACTGGGTGGAAGTACCGAGCATTTCACCGCTAATGATGGTTTTAAAAGTTTGTGCTCATGCAAAATACAGTGTGTAAGTGACAGTGCGGTTCGAGAATTTAGGAATCCATGCAGCAACCGTGACAATGCTGGACTGATGATGTGGACAAAAGCAGACACATGACAAAAAGCAATGGTCAACAAAACAAACTGTAAGAATGTAACAGAGTTCCAGAATGACCTATAGGCTAGTGATAAGATTTGACATGTTAATTGTTAGAAGTAATGTACAGTAGTACAGCATAAGATTTATTCGCATCGTGCAGATTTCCAGTCTAGCCCCTACTTGCAGAGGTCAACCTCTGCTCCCATTTTGGAGCTATCATGAACAAAGTTGACAGTTTGCACTGATAGTTGCAGCTTAAAATGTTTTGCAGCTCTATTGCTCTCGAAAGGGATGGTACGTTATGTGTAATGTTCATCTTGTTAATTATTTTAGCAGGGTTTGCTTTTACATTTATGTTAATGGCTTAGTTTGGTGCAGTCATAGTTATACGTTTTGTCCGAGTACATGGTTTAAGTAGAAATCAATATTTGTGAAACAGGTTATCAGTTGTCGACCTTGGAGATTTACGATCAGTCTTTTGTAATGATTAGAAATTAACGCTCAATTACAATATTTGTCAGATATCTTGTTAAGCTTAAACTTGAATTTCAACAGTTATCATTATATAACTTCATGTAGAACCCATCCTATTAATGTATATTTGATAAACAGGGTTTATTTTGCCTCATGTGGAAAACGTTCTGCAGCTATTTTGCCAGTAGCTGTACATGATTAAAGTGGTGGCATGAAAAGTTTGGAACGCAGGACGTATTTAGCTGGCCGTAACGTTTGCAAGGCTCTGTCTGATAATGACATGCATGGACAAATGTGGCCATAATTTAGGTGCTGGCAAGCTGTTAGTGGCTTACTGTCTATATTGCGTGAAGCATAGGTTAAATCATAACCCTAAACCCCAACCTGGTGTCTCTTTCCGTATCGTACATCTCACATGACCACTTCAATCAATCGTGTCCGACTAAAGGCAACATAGCCATAAAACAAAAAAGGCGAAATAGCTTTCGCTTCAATGAGGCAAAATAGACATTATCTTTATGATATGAGTTTCTTGTAAGTTTTCGTAGTGTTAACAGGAGTCGGAGTTGATGTTTCAAAAGTTTTCGGAGTCGGAGCAGGAGTTTAAGACAGAAACAGGAACGGAGTCGGAGTCGAAAAAATGTGACTCCGTTCATCCGTGCGAAGCAGACAAGACACCGTCGTAACATCAAGCGTTCTTTACTCATAAATCTAACTTTCAATAAGGAAGTTTAAGAGGTCTCGGATTCTCTTCACTGTACTGTCCGCTTTGTTTTGATTATGGTGTTTATAGTAAAATGATAATAAATTTACTAATGATGAAAACAATGCATTTAATACTTTTCAACAACATGTCGCGCTCCATAGTCGCACACACCTTGCGAACCTTTCACTCCCCAGTTTAATTAGAACCCAGGTTCTAGACTAGAGAAAATCGAGAGATATTTTGAGGAATACAAGTCGCAGATTATTAAGAGGCTTGCAGGAATTGGCCAGCCTGCAAAGAGGTGGAAAATAGATAGGGTGTAAGGCCTTAAGATAACTATAGCAATGTTTCATCTCTCTCTCAGGGCACTTAACATATATTTGCATGTCCCCCTCTCGGAGTCACCTTTTGACTCCTGCTCAATCTCCTGCTCCAACAAAAGTAACTCCAGCTCCTTGAAAATTTGCACCCCGATTCTTATTTACAATCCGGAAACTTAACCAAGATATAGAATCATATGCTGCAGCTGTTCCCACCAAAAAAAGTTTCGTTTGACACTCTCACAAAAATACTTCAGGCACAATCACAATGAAAAGCCTACTGCCCTAAATCTACTGATTAACCTGCACAAGTAAAACACCTTACATTGAAAACACTTCATACCAACTTATTCACTCAATTAAGTTACGTCCTATATATAATAAACTTTGCAAGATAATAAGGGCGTATTTAGGATACCCTGGCTTAAACTGTATTTCTGATGGCTTGGCTGAAACCGCACAGCTGTTGTTACATTTTAAAGATACATACGCTGTTGTCTTGTGCATTTTACTAAAAATAACAAATTGTGATTACTGCTTACGAAACAAGATAGAACTCAAGAGGCAAAACTTCCAGTAACCCACGTAAGTAACACGTTTTTCCTAATTTAATAGACACATGCAATGGCACCAGAGTTGCGGAGTCGGAGGTAAAATGACCAACTACAATTCCGAACCTTCCAAAATTTCCGACTTTGACACCGACTCCGATCTTTTCAAAATTTCCAACTCCGACTCCCGACTCCGACACCTTAACATAACGTGAATGAAATTTGGCTGTCAACAATTTTGTAGCAACTAGCAACTAATCAATGGAAATCGTGGTGCACAGCAAGAATTATATGTTTCTATGAAAGTTTAAAAAGAAATTGTACTATTTCAACATAGGTAGGAGTTGGGATTCCTAACTTAGGAGTTCGATGTAAAACATGATTGAATTGGACTTCGGAGTCGGACAAAAAATCCGACACCGACTCCTAGCGTTGTTAGGAATCCGACTCCACGCAAAACCTCCGACTCTCAGCGACTCCGACACCGACTCCACAACCCAGGCACTGACACAGTATACGATATTACTTGCATCCCCGCTCATTCCCAACAGCCTGCACTGAATCGTTCACAATAAAATTCAACCAAGAGAAAAGAGCCATAACAGCAACCTAAAAATTAGCCCGTCAGAGCAACTTTTAATTAAAAAAGCTATTATCCGGCTCAGGTAAAAACGAAAATGTCACTCCTGCTTTAGCTCCAGTATTTTTTCATAATGTCTGTTGCGGTGCCTTCTCGCAAGGACATTATGAAAATGTTTTTTCCGCCCGGCAAAAAAACGTAGATTTCTGCCGAAGTCCACTCCGTCTCCGTGATCACCTCTGCCCTCGGGCTAGTGCCCATCAGATCCATGCAGTGTATGTTAGTAACCTTACAATACGAAGATTCATATAGTTACAGAATTTTAACAAAATGTATATCTTTGAAATTTCACTCTTTGGATGACCCCTGCCTTGGATGCCCGGGACCGTCGCCCCGTTCGGCCCCCTTCAGTGCACGCCTGTACATACGCATCACATAGCGATTGACGTTTTGAACAACAGGAAACTAAGGTGGAGAAGTTGGCGTTCATCTGGCATTCGTTGTGTTTTTAGCAATTCTTTACAAACTGAAGGAAAAGTAATATATTAATGTTGTTTTACATTAATCAGGTTCAAAGTGAAGACATTGCAGAATTCCGTCAACGACAGACGGTGCTTCTCACCGTACAAGTCAGCAACAGCGATTCTGATTTTACTGACACGGTTGAAGTTTTCGTCAGCCCAAAAAGTGGTTACTTGTTTCTGGCGACCGATCGCCCCATTTACAAGTACTGTGATGGCTTTTTGTCAACATATTTTAGCCGAATTGACCTATGAACGGTTTTGAATATTTCTAGAAAACTGTGTTTAACGTTTATTCCATTTACCTTTCAACAACGATAATTATTTTCAGGTGCTATGAACGTCATCAAGGAAGTTAGCGATCAGCAGACAATGCTCTAAAATCAGCGTGTTGACCTGCCTTTTTTTCATAAAGGGCATCACGTTTTGTAACCTTCAACTAATTTTCATCCTTAAAAGGATTAGAAAAGAAGCCTTTTCGATTTTATTCGCATGAGACTGAGACGCTCGGGATTCTTCTCAACAATGCCGGAATATTTCGGTATTAACAAAAAGTACACACATAACCTGTAGTACCGGCGTTCATTTCTTACAATATTGAAGCATAAACAGGAACTGATGCATAACGTCCCTAAGCTATTGCACGCGCCACTTTTTTGCAGAACTTTGCACCATCATAAATCCCCAGGCGATTGAACTAGAGAGGTGTTCAAAGCCACAAAAGATGCGGAAAGTCTTCTAGTTTGCATTTGAAAAAATTGGAAAGTTTTGGATTTTTATTTTTTTGTGTGTGACGTCACGAGTGGGGTAGGTTTTAGGCCATTTTGGCCCAGGTTACCTGGCCCTGGGCACCAACCGCTAGGGGAATTTTTTGACTCAAGTTGTTATTGGAAACTAGGCTATAATCCGAGACTTTTGAGCCTTTAATCGGCATTCTTTCTGGTTCAAACATTATGGTCTGAAAACAACAACCAGGGGAATAATTAATTGTTTGTTTATTTATTTTGTGGTTTTAGGTGATAACTTGCCAACCACAAACGGTAGGCCAATCGAGGGCTCTAAAGATGCGGATTTTTGCCTGTTTATTTACAGAAACAAAAAATTATCCCTTGGGGTTTGGGCCCAGGGTACAGCGACGGGGCTTAAAAAGCCTAAACCTACACCCTTATTGTGACGTCACCCACAAAAAGCTGAAATCAAAAATTTTCCAATTTATTTATCGAGACTACAAGACTTCCGCATCTTTCGGGGGTTGAACAGCTCTCTAGCGCAATCGGATGGCAAGTTATGGCTCGCCCAAATCCCGGTAGCAAATGGGTTAGGCCAGT